>Ga0156586_1093_pt1 | contig 5169 bp, 5 predicted proteins | sample RifOxyB2_FD_111977 | JGI IMG/M metagenome (GOLD analysis project Ga0156586, IMG submission 111977) | Candidatus Raymondbacteria bacterium RIFOXYB2_FULL_49_35 | reverse complement strand
CATTCTATTAAGATGGTCTGATTTTCTCAACGCGACCAAAAGATCGGATGATTTCTCAAAAGAGCGGCCATCGATCCACCTTCCTTACCCAACGGTATCGCCAGCCCCTGCTTTTTGATGCAAAATAGATAAAAATATCCCTTGACAAGCAAAAACAGCCCCCCTATACTTTCGCCCTCGAAAAGCAATGTCTTATCAATTATCAATTATAGTATTCTTCGTATGCTGTTTTATCTCTGTACCATTGATCACGATGGGAAGGTGAGATGAAAGATTCCTCCATGATAAAACCGGAACCGATCGAAGAGATCTCCGCGTTAAAACAAAGAATCAAGGAACTCGAACAATCAGAATCAGATCTCAAGCGCGCCGAGGAGAGGCTCCGGGAGAGCCGAGCCAAGTTTCACAAGGAACAGCGGTTCAACCAGTTACTTCTCGATACCTCACCGGCATTAATCGTGGCTATTGGCTTTGACGGAAAGACGCTGATGATGAACCAGGCACTGCTGGATGTTCTCGAATATACCAAGGGGGAGATTACGGGGACTGACTACCTGAACACCTTTGTGTCTGAAGAAGACCGCGGAACACTCGCCGTGGTCTTTCAGGAAATTATCAAGGAAGGGAGAGCGACGATCAATGAAAACAGGATCAGAAGCAAATCCGGTAGGACATATCTTGTTGAATGGCACGGCCAGACCGTGAACACAGAAGGTGATTCTAATTTTTTCGTGGGAGTGGGCACCGATGTCACTGAGCGAAGGCAGACAGAGGTGGCTCTGAAGAAAAGTGAGGAAAAATACCGCAGCATCTTCGAAAATGCCGTTGAGGGCATCTTTCAGGTCGCAAGGGATGGACGTTTTATTAGTGTCAATCCCGCGATGGCCCACATACATGGGTATGAATCGGCGGAAGACATGCTTTCCACAATTACCAGCGCAGGACAGTTGTACGTAGATGCAACTGAAAGAACGAAGTTACTCGACCTCTTTGAAAAGCTTGGTATCGTGCATAATTTTGAAGCGCAGTTTTACAGAAAAGACGGCGCTATCATATGGCTTTCGCTCAACGGCCGTGCAGTGAAGGATACGGCTGGAAATACCCTCGGCCATGAAGGCATGGCAGAAGATGTCACGCTGCGCAAAAACGCTGAACAACGGCTTTTGGAATCGGAAGAACGGTACCGGACAGCAATAGAATACTCAAATGACGGGGTATCTCTTGTCAGGGGAGGCCGCCTTATATATGTAAACCAGAAATTCCTCGAAATCTACGGCTATTACAAAGCCGAGGAGGCATTGGGAAAGAGCATCGGTATCACAATACACCCGGATGATCGGCAGATTGTCATTGAGCGTAACGCGAAGCGGGAAGGAGGCGAGCACCCTCCCTCAACATACGAATACAAAGGGATCCGAAAGGATGGCACAATAGTCTATATTGAAATCTCTACGGCCACAATCACATTCCACGGCGAACCGGCAACACTCACATACCACAGGGACATCACCGAACGTAAACAGCTGGAACAAAAACTTCAAACTATATCAATAACGGATGAACTTACAGGATTATATAATAGACGAGGTTTTTTCATTCTTTCACAACAACAGTTGAAGTTAGCTAAGAGGACCGTGTAGATCTTTAAATTATCTGCGGTAGAACAGGGGTGATATTTTCAGAATAGATTGACAAGAAGTATCGGATCATCGGAATAGATGGGCCTCTCGGGAGAGAGGCCTTTTTGTTTTAGTAAGGGCGGTGCTTACTTGGCAGTACCACCGCCCTTTGATCCCGGTGAACTATGAAGTTCACCAGCGAGGTGCGAAGGATGATATTGGAAGTAAACAGTGATGTCAAGGAGATAAATGCAAGGGACAGAGGCAGAGGATATGATTGGCCGAGACCGGATCGATGTCCCCGGTGTTCGGGTGTTCGTGTATGGGGCCATGGTTTTGTATGGGTTTTTTTTGAGAGCTTGAAGGAGGGGTTGTACTTGAAGCGTTACCGGTGTCCATGTTGTCGTTGTGTCATAAGGATGAAACCGGCGGGGTATTTTGCGAAGTTTTCTGTGGCTGTGGCGAAGATTAAATCCAGCATAGCGACCCGAGTGGAAAAAGGGATATGGTTGAAGGATATGAGTGCCAACCGCCAGCAGCATTGGCTTCGGTCATTGACACAGCAGGTTATGGCTCGCCTTGGTTCAGGGTGGCTGAATCGGTTGGCGGAAGGGTTTGATACTTTGGTTTCCCAAGGGATAGTTCCGGTGAGCCGCTCATTCAAAACGTAAATATCTTTGTCGGACAGGCACCCTACCGAGGGGTGTCATTGCCGCGACGCTGATTTTGTCATAGTGCCTTCAGAAAATACAAAAAGGAGGCAATTTTGATGACAGAAGAGCAGAAGCAACGGGTGGCGGTTTTCCGATTTGGCATCATTCATGAGTTTTTAGATGCCGTCCGGCTGGATCATGGCGAGCAGGAAGAGCTTTTACGGCGGAAGTGTGCGCGTAGTTGGGATATCCCGTCCTCAAGTCGGAGCAGTATCGGCCGCAGCACGATTTTACGATGGGTGCATCAATACAAGGCAAGCGGCGGCAAGCTTGAATCCCTCTATCCCCATGAAAGAAACGATCAGGGAAAAACACGGGCTTTGGACGAGGAAACGAGTCTGGCCCTTGTGGAATGCCGGCGGAAGATGCCGGAGTTGACGGTTCCCGCGCTCATACACATCATGCACGATCAAAAGCTTGTTCCTGCCGGAATCTCTTTAAACCCCTCTACGGTTTACCGTTTTCTCCATGGTCACAACCTGATGATCAGGGAGAACAACCCTGTTGATCGGCGCAAGTTTGAAGCGGAATTGCCCAATGACCTGTGGCAATGCGATGCCATGCATGGCCCGCGGCTGATGTCCGACGGCAAAAAGCGCAAGAGCTATATGATCGCTTTTATTGACGACCACTCCCGCCTTATCCCTCACGGGCAGTTTTACTTCTCTGAGGGATTGAGTTGTTTCATGGATGCATTTCGCCAAGCTTTGCTGAAGAGAGGATTGCCCCGGAAGTTATACACCGATAACGGGTCGGCATTCCGCTCCCGCCAGTTGGAATATACCGCGGCGGCCCTGGGCATAGCCCTTGTACATGCAAGACCCTACACGCCGCAGGGGAAAGGAAAAATCGAAAGATTTAATAAAACCGTCCAGACGCAGTTCCTCCCGTGTTTTAAAGGCGATACGCTCAAAGAGATCAATGAAGCCTTTGATTTGTGGCTATCCGGGGATTACCATGTGCGCTCCCACAGCGCAACCCAACAAACCCCGTTTAAACGTTTCACAGCCAGGATGGAATGCCTGAGATCGGCGCCTGAGAATCTTATGGACTATTTCCGCAAAAGGATACAGCGCCGAGTCAACAAGGATCGTTCGGTGGTTATGGAGAGGCGCCTGTTCGAGGCCCCGGTGGAGCTAATCGGGAAAAAAGTGGAGATACTATACCACGAAGAAAGTCCGGAACAGGTGGAGATTCGCTATCAGGAAAAATCATGGGGCCTTTTGCGCCAGGTGGATTTGCACGTCAATAGTCGGGTAAAAAGAGACAAGAACAGTCAAATTGAAATTTCCGGGGAAGGCGCTTGTGAAACCGGACAACTATGGGAGAAATCATGATGGACAAAAGTTATCGGCAGTTTTTTGCTTTGCAAAGCGAACCCTTCAGCATCGACATTAAACGCAAGGATATTATGGTGACGCAAGCCCTCTCGGCTGTCCAGGATCGCATCGAGTACGCCATTCGCCTGGGAGCAGTCGCCCTGATCACCGGTGAAATAGGCAGCGGCAAATCGACGGCGCTTCGCTATGTCACAGGCGGCTTTCATCCCTCCGAATACAGAATCATCTATATTACCGCCACCTCGGGGTCCATTTTAGAGCTCTACCGGCAAATCCTTTCCGAATTGGGGATCGATATAAAAGGCGCTTCCAAGGCGGTGATGACCAAGCTTATCAAACGAGAAATATTGGAGATAACAACCAAAAAGATGAAGATTGCCCTGATGATCGACGAAGCGTCCCTGCTGCGGCTGGAGGTCTTCGCTGAACTTCACACCTTGACCCAGTTCGAACAGGATTCCAAACCCTTTCTACCAATCATCCTCTCCGGTCAGGTCAATATTGTTGACAACCTCCAATACCGAAACTCTCTTCCCCTGGCCTCTCGGGTGATTGCCAAAAGCCACCTCAAAGGAATCGATCTGAAAACCATGGACGACTACCTGCGGCATCATCTTGCAATCGCCGGAGTAAAACGGATGCTCTTTGAAGATGCTGCCGTCACCGCCATTCACCAGGGCTCGGGAGGGCTCTTCCGCAAGGCAAATCATTTGGCCCGGGGCGCCATTATCGCCGCAGCCAAAAACGAATCGGCAACTGTTACGGCAGAGCATGTACGGCTTGCAGCAACTGAAATATTATGACGAAAAGGGGAAAATATGAATATCTACGAAGATGAATTGCTGGAAGAAAAGCTGGAGGAATTTACCGACCTGTTGGGCCATCTTCTTCTTGACCTTCTCTTGGTGAGCCTCAAAAAAATGGCAAAAGAAAATCAAATATTTTGTGACTTGGCCGATTCAAAATTATCTGCCCAAATGGATGTTAAACCCTTCTGAATATCGTCGGGGCTGATAAATGTCAGCCCCGATATTTTCACCACCGATATAAAATGAACCCACCTAACGTTATTTTATAAACCCGACTGTGCTGACTAAAAAGGAAGGAGAAAAACAGCATTTCTTTAACTTTTGTTTTTTATAATCCGTATAAATATAATCAGTTAAGGATTTTAAAAAATAAAAGTTGAAGAGAGGCAATCTATGAGTTTACCCGATAAAAGGGTCTTCGAACCGGCGGAGGGTGGATTCACTTACGGCCGGTGGTGACACCCGATATATTCTTTTATCGATCCTGCCCATATATTGTCAGAATCTCCCATCTTTCTCAAATATACAAGAAATCTAAATCCATATAATGGGAGAGACTACACGCGCGCGCCGTTGCCGAATTCCATGCGGACTACGCCGCTGGGAAGGCCTTTCTGGTTCCTGATGACATCCTGCGCCGGGAACTTGCCGGCGAATCGCCAGTGAAGCTCTGGCGCACTCAGCGAAA
>Ga0156586_1073_pt1 | contig 6709 bp, 4 predicted proteins | sample RifOxyB2_FD_111977 | JGI IMG/M metagenome (GOLD analysis project Ga0156586, IMG submission 111977) | Candidatus Raymondbacteria bacterium RIFOXYB2_FULL_49_35 | reverse complement strand
ACCGTCAGTCAGGTCCTGCGTATCGAGCGTATCAGTTGTTCCTGTTGCAGTAGCCACCCATGCGCCGCCATCAACCGCTATCCAGGTTGAATCAACAGTCGCAGGCGCTACTGCTGCTGCGGTGAATTGGACAACCAATGTACCGCTGATAATGGAATCAGTTCGTGGCGAATTTAATGTAATGGATGGCGAATTCTGGAAATGCAGATGAATGGGCAGTGAATATCCGATTTTCCCGAAATAATATGCCCTGATTTGAATACTGTGAGGCCCATCCATATAAACCGAGGTATTGATGCTGTCGGCGCTGTCCGATACGGTTGTGCACCAGCTTATAGCATCAACTGATATCTGGCAGGAATCGACTGGATCGCCGCTTATCAGGCTTGCATCCCAGGTGACCCTGATCCGTCCTGACTGGTCTGTGGAATCAAGCGGGGATGTAATGGAGACCGTTGGCGTGTTTTTGACAATATACGTGATCACATTGGTTGTGGCCGATTCATCCTGATCATCAATCACGCGTATTTGAATGGTATGGCTGCCTTCGGCCAGGGCCGTGGTGTTCCAGGCATAGCTGGTGGCCGCAGCGCCTATGGATGAGAAAGCGCCGCCGTCGATGCTGACATGGGTCGATACGATACTGTGCGTGGCTGCCACAGTCCGGGAAAAGGTTATTACCGCCGAATCACCGCCCAGCGTGCTTCCGGCCGCAGGGCTCGTGAGTGTCACCGTAGGAGGGGTCGCGGCGCTGGAAGCATCATTCTTGATAGTAACGTTTACGATACGGTCCATGACAAGAGCGTCATCGTACACTTTGAATACCAGCGTATCAGCCCCGTTCGGGAGAGCAGTCACATCCCATGTGCCGGACCATTCATTGGTTGAACCGATCTTTGTTATGCGATGCCGCGTATCAGGATCACTTATGCGGTAAAATACGGCGGAGTCGATGTCGTCGAGAGTGGCCGGGTCCTTCTGGGCGCTAATCCTGACATTGGTCACGCCCTCCATGGTGGAATTGTCCTCGGGATATATAACCTGGAAATATGGCGCGCCAAGCTGCATGTCGGGCCAACCTGTGGCAACATAGATATTGTTGTTCCAGTCGATCTGTATTTTATCCGCGTTTGGGGAGAGTTCCCAGAAATAGTCGCTTCCATCCTCACCATCGTGATATCGTACATGGAAGCCCATGAGCGAACTATTGTCCATAATGATGTCGTCAGTGGCCGGGCTTCGGTTTACCTTGAATTCGTATTCATAGTTTGTGGTGCGCCACGCTCCTGCGGCGGATTGGTTTGCCGACGAGGCGTCCTGCGCCCAGGAACCCGATGCGCCGCCGCTCCAATAGCGGTCCCGGGAAGCGACATAGGCCGTGGTATTGGCGATAAGCGCATTTTCATGGTTGTTGTCAAGAAGGAAATTCCTGCCTGTTGTCAATATATCGTCCTGTTCCTGGTAAATTTCACAGCTGTCCGTGTTGTCATTGTGGTCGTCGTAAATTTTCAGACCCACAAAGAGGTCTTGCGCGGACACATCATCAACGCAATATATGGTGGCATTTAGTGTTTTTCCCGCAAAATTGGTAAGGACCAGGTTTCGCATATATGCCCCGCGCCAGCCGTCATCGGGCGTTGTACCGCCTGTGATATTCCCGTCAACTGTTGGAATGCCATGCGCGTCATAGGTGGCGTAAAAGGTGACATAATCACGCTTTACTCCCAATCTGAGGTCGATCCAGCCATTGCCTTGTGACGGGTCGACCATGCTGTTGTTGCTTCCTGACCAGTGGAATTCACCCTGGGAAGTTGTGGTATATATCAAATTCATTCCCAGTTCGTCATAAGGGCCAACATTCATATAACTATGGTTATCATCAACAGTAAGACCTGTGTCCAGGGGGATTTTCCATTCAACTTGGTTAAAGGAGACACCGAAATTGTGGCCAAGGGTGACAAAGACCTCGTTGTCGTTGTTCTGCTGCACCCAGGAGGTGCCATTGAAGGAATACTCAGTCTTGAGCAGCGTGGCTCCCTTGTCCGGGGAGCATCTCACCCTGAATTCACCGTTATTAATGCCGGATCCGCCGCCTTCGAGCGCATCGTTGTGGTCTCCGCCGCCAATGCCTTGGTCAAACACAATATCAATGTCCTGATTGTTACCAACATTATTAGAATTACCCGTGAATCCGACATACAAATAGTGGCTGTCATTCATGAAGAACCAGGTTGCTTCAATGGAATCCAGACCATTTGTCGAAACCATGCGCATATGGCGTACATACGCGTCCTTCCATTCATCCGCATCCGCGTCCCGGTGTACGCCTTGAGTGCCTTCAGGCGTGGTTACGTCCGTAAGACAGCCGTTGATTACCGGCGGGTTGGTTGTATAATAACTATAAAATTGCAGCAGATTTCCCGTGCCCTCCTCAACATGGCTAAAAATAGGGAGTGCGGCAAGCATTGCGAAAAGAAACAGATAGCCCGCATATTTTTTCATGGAGCGCTCCTTTTTGTGTGAATGTATGTTGCGAAAGCAAAATTAGCGCCGTGCAGCTGAGAGAATTGATATCAATAAGGATACGATAAATAGCTTAACGAACCTGATTAAAATGTATCAGGCGGCTGGTTAAAAATAATCATTGGGCAAGGCCCCTAAGGTTTTAAAAAGCACTTGCAAAAAAAGGTAAAATCAGCTATATTATGTTTGTGGCACAAACATGTTTGCCAAACAGGAGGACTCTATGACCCAGCCAATTGGTCCGGAACGGGCGCGCGAAGACCTTTCCATAATCCGTGAGACAATAGACCGAAGCACAGGATCTCGTTTTCTCGCTGATTTCATCAGGACCCAGGCGTCGCTTTTCATTCTTTTCGGTATTCTCGGGTGCGTGGGCTGTCTGGTGCACTGGTATGCGCTGTTGCGCTATCCAACCTCACCGGCAACGCTTCCCATTATTGCCGGCATGTGGTCTGCCATTATGGCTTTTACCGGTGTCATCAAAGTACGGGGTTTTTTCAGGCGCAGCAAAGCTTTTAACATGGATTTTCTGACTTATTATAGGAATCTGACGCATTTTTCATTCTTCCAGGTCTATTTGCCCGTGGGACTTGCGGGCATTATTCTATTCATCCTTTTCATTAAAATAGGCTTGTGGCAGCACATTGTTCCTACTATAGTGGTAATTATGGGCATTATCATCAATTCCCTGAGCGTTTTTTTTATAGACAAGCGACTCAATCTCACTGGGTATTTTTATATTCTTTTGGGCGGCGCTGGCCTGCTCTTTTTTGATGGCGCGTTGCTCCTGTTCTGCGGCATGGTATTTTTATCGTTTACTGTTCTCGGATCGCTTTTACACTTGTATGGCGGTTTCCAGGAGTAATCCGGCGCCATGACCACTCCAATAACAATAGTCCAGAGCGCAGCGCTCGAAAAGGCCTTTAGCGTGCCCGCGCGCCTTAAAATAATGTCCACCCTTTTTGTGCGTGAGGAAATCGATTTTTCCGACATGGCCGGACTGCTTCAACTCACGCGAGGTAATCTGAGTGTGCACATGAAAACGCTCGAAGAATTGGGGTATGTATCAGTCAAAAAAGCGTTTATAGACAATAAACCCAAGACCACGTATACCATTACCCGGCAGGGTAGGACCCACTTCCGGTCGTATGTGACCATGCTCGAGACAATTATTTCACCGGTCAGATAAGGAGATTTTTATAATGCGGACAAAATTATTCTCGCTGCTTTCCCGTCTTGTGATCAATCATACGGGCAACGTATTACTGGCGTGCGCGCTGCTCACCATTGGCCTTACCATTGCCACAGGCCGCCTGGGTATGAAGACCCAGCTAACGGACATGATGCCCCAAGGTATTCCCCAGGCCGAGGAATTTCAAGACATTATCAAGGACTTTCAATCAGCGTCAACCATTATGGTGGCAATTGAGAGCAAGGAGAAGAACCTTGTTCGTATGAAGGAGTGCGCGGATTCCATAGCGCACAAGCTCGCGTCAGTCCCCCTGATAAAGCCTGCCTCAGACCAAAAGCTTTCGATGTTACAGAAGATCAAGGTGTTTACGGGCAATGACCCTGTGCCGGGTGTTGTATACGATACATTGGAACTGGTTAAGCGGGTCGATTGCAAGCTGGACAACAAGTTTGTCTCCCGTCATGGTCTTATGATGCAAAAACCCAAGGATATGCAAAACTTCATGGACATGTTCAACGCTCTTTCACTCCCCGGCCTGCTTAAAAATATCAATGATAATTTTGAAAAAGAATATATCGAGGACGCGGGTAATGTGACAACACTCGACGGCGAGAGTCAGGCGGTACAGGGGCTCAAAAGCGTGGACAAGGTACTGCAAAGCATACGCGCCTATCTTGCCTCAGGTGATACTGTCGCGGTCAAAGAGGCGATACAGTCCTTTATCAATGGCCCAGAATATTTCATATCGTCGGACAATACCTTACTGCTGGTTATGATCCAGCCCACGGTGGACATGGACAATTTTGAAGAGGGTATGTACCTGGGTTATCAGGTGGTTGATTCGCTTAAAGATATCCAGACCCGATTTCCCGATCTCTCAGTTGGGGGCACGGGCTGGATGCTCATCCAGATTGATGAAATGAATGCGTCGAAAAAGGACTTTGGATGGCCGAGTCTGGTAGCGCTCGCCCTCATTCTTGCGTTGCTCGTTGGCGCGTTCCGCGCCTGGAAACAACCGCTCTTTTCCCTCATTGTGCTGGTGGTGGCCATTATCTGGACAGCAGGTCTGCTTGCACTTATCCTCCAATATCTTAATATGATGTCCGCGGCTTTTGGTCTTATACTCATTGGGTTGGGCATTGATTTTGGCATCCATGTGCTGGCTGGTTTCAGGGACGGCCGCGGCCAGGGACAGACTCCGCGCCAGGCAATCGCCTACATGTACGACCGTGTGGGCAATGGCATTCTCACTGGCGGCGGTACCACGGCCATTGTCTTTTACGCCCTTGCCTTTACCCGTTTCAAGGCCTTTACTGAAATGGGCATTGCCATTGGCAGCGGCATTCTTATTACCATGTTCGCGGCCCTGGTCCTGCTCCCCTGCCTCATACTCTGGGACACCAAGGGTTATTCGGTTGTTGGCAATATCCTGGTAAAACTCCGGCTTGGTTTTATCATTTCTCTATATAGACTTTTCAGCCGCATTGCTCACTGGTTTTTCACTTTACCGCCTTTTGGCTTTGTCGCCAATCTGCTCGAATTTCGCTTTCTCGAATACCTGGGCCATTTTCTTCGCTATCTTCCAGTAGCAATTGTTGTGCTCCTTTTAGGAGCAGTAAGCATGGTGCTGTCTGTGCGCGGCGGCTTTGGCATTCAGTTCGAATACAACATGATGGAACTCGAGCCTATAGGCATTCCCACGGTCATTGTACAGGACAAAATTCTCGAAAAGTTTGAAATCTCACCCGACTATGCGCTGGTCAAATCGCCTTCCATGGATTCGTGCCGTATAGTGGTTGAGGCGTTCAAAAAGGCCGGCAACCGCACAGGTCTCATTGGCCAGGTAGACGCAGTGACCGAATTGGTCCCTGCGATGGCTGACCAAAAGGCCAACCAGCCGCTTATCACGGATTTTGCCGCCTCTCTCGCAAAGAAACCGGTTGCAGCGCGATTTACGCAGGAGGACCGTGTATCCCTGGTGCGCGAACTCGAACGCCTGCATCAAAACATAGTTGAAATAGGCGAACTTTCTATTATGGGCAGCGGCGAAAAAAACAAGATCATCCGCACTTGCGACCAGATTGTGGGAAAAAAAGACGAGGAAAGTTCCATTTTGGCCCTTGCTAAAAGCATTGACGAGCAGGACAGGGACCCTGGTGTTCTTGCACCTTTCCAGGCGATTATGGGCAGGGTGCTCAAGGAACGGCTCCAATCCATGGCCTCCACTGAGATCATTGCACTCGACAACCTGCCCAATGATATCAGGTCGCGCTATGTGAGTCCGCACAGCGGGGAATTGCTCATCAGCATCTATCCCAAGGTGCTTATCTGGGAGGAGCGCAATTTGCGGCGGTTTAACGAGGAAACCACGCGGATTTCGCCGCGCGTCACAGGCATGCCTGCGATCACCATGCTCTTTATCGATCTCATGAAGGAAAAAGGGCTATTCGCGGTCATCATAAGTGCTGTGGCCATACTGCTCTTTCTTCTGGCTGATTTCAGGTCTCTCAAACTAACGCTGCTTGCCATAGTACCATTGGCGGCCGGTACACTCTGGATGGTAGGCCTCATAGCGTTATTTGGCATGAAGTTCAATATCGCGAATTTTGTGGCCTTGCCGCTTATTTTAGGCATTGGCATTGACGATGGGGTCCATATACTGCATCGCTATTTAAAGGAAGGAAAAGGGTCGGTCTCTCTGGTACTCAGGTACACGGGCAAGGCCATTCTGCTTACCTCGCTTACCACCATGATCGGGTTTGGCTCAATGGGACTTGCATCGCACCGGGGAACTGCGAGTATGGGACAAGTATTGTTTTTGGGCGTGGGCGCCTGTTTTATCAGTTCGGTCACTATTTTACCCGCCCTTATTACACTCATTGAATACAGGAGGAAAAAATGAGTGCGTCAAGAATAAACTGTCCTGTGCAAGTTGAATAATTCAACCCGGTCAAAGGCTAACCACCAGACCGGTACGGAACCCCGCATGGACTG
>Ga0156586_1065_pt1 | contig 40266 bp, 22 predicted proteins | sample RifOxyB2_FD_111977 | JGI IMG/M metagenome (GOLD analysis project Ga0156586, IMG submission 111977) | Candidatus Raymondbacteria bacterium RIFOXYB2_FULL_49_35 | reverse complement strand
AAACAATAATTTATTGCTTCTAAGCCGAACGAACCAGCACGGAAAAAGAAAATTAAAAAAGTGTAAAAATTAAGTGGTCACAGCACTAGTACTCAACGCAAATGGCGCGCCTGTAGAGTCACTTGGCGTAACGATTACACTGGGCTCATCTGAAAAGGTCCGGTTCGAACCAACTATGATGAGTGGCGTTGCCGCAGGCTGGTATACGGTTGTTGACGACAATTACACAGGTTTTCTTGGCACAGCGGGCGACACACTTGTTTTCACGGGAGTTCTGGGTTTGGACACGGTTTCAGGGACATTTGTTGTGGCAACAGACACCTGCCGCTGCCATGTTGAGAAAGTGTCCGGACCTGATACACTGGTTCTTGGATTGTAGTCTAACGCTATATTAAACAACCTGTTGGTTCTGTTTTCCCCGGGCCTTTTATAACAGGTTCGGCTATTTTTTACCCTATATAAAAATTGATAGAATTAATATATATTATATATATCTCATTTTTATTCAAGGGAATGCAGTATGACTAAATTATTAATGTCTATAGGGCTATTCTGTACTGCAACGATGATATTCAGCAATGAACAAAACCAGCCAATTATAGGTTTGGAAGAGATGCTTGATATGCCTATCAGCACCGCATCCAAATACCAGCAGAAAATAGGGGATGCACCTGCATCAGTGAGAATTATCACTGCTGAAGACATTACACGATATGGCTATCATACGCTCAGCGATGCGCTGCGTTCCATTGCCGGTTTTTATATAACGTATGACCGGAATTATTGGTACCTTGGTACGCGGGGATTCAGCAGACCCACGGATTACAACGATCGAATACTGTTACTCTTAAATGGTCATTCGCTTAATGAGAATGTCTTTCTTTCCGCTTACTTTGGAGACGAGGCGTATCTGCCGCTCGAAGATGTCGAACGCATTGAGATTGTACGCGGACCAGGGTCCGCCTTGTACGGCACAAACGCCATGTTTGCGGTCATTAACGTTATTACTAAGAATGGAAAGCAGATGAACGGCCTGCGTATGTCGTCCCGCTATGGCAGTTCCAACATGCGCGGCGGTAGCGCGTCGTTTGGAAAGTCCCTTTTAAACGACGAGGTTGATTTAATGGTTTCAGGCGGCTGGTTCTATAATCCCGGAGAGAACCAGTATTACCGTGAATTTGATGATCCAGTAACAAACAATGGGATCGCGGAAGGGCTTGATTGGAGCAAATATTGGGGAATCCTCTCGTCCCTCTCATATCATGGCTTAACGCTGGAAGGATTCGTCACTTCTAAGTGGAAGGGCGTGCCAACAGCCTCGTATGAGACGGTTTTTAATGATCCGAACGAGAAAACCTTGGATGAGAATGGATTTGTCAAAATCCAGTATGAATCCACCCTTTCCCCGAAAATGCAGCTATTTTTAAAGATGTATCTAGACCACTATGACTACGGGGGAACGTATCCCTATGGGATATATCAAACACATGATTCCACGAATGGAAATTGGGCTGGCGGAGAGGTTCGTTTTTCTTATGATGTACTTTCGAACATCAGGGTGATAGCTGGCGGAGAGGTGCAAGAACATAGTGACGCGTTGTATATGAACGAATATGTGTTGTCTGATACGGTTCTTATTTCTTTTTCCAGGAACATGCCGTACAGCACCCGTAGTGTTTTTATCGAAGGCGAATTCCAAGCTTTTACGAATGTATTGTTAACCGCCGGAATACGATACGACAATCATTCGCGCGAGGGGAATTCTTTTAGTCCTCGCGCTGCCATCATCTACCATCCCCTGCAGCCCACAACATTCAAACTCCTGTACGGCCATGCTTTCAGGACGCCCAATATATGGGAGAAGTATTTTGAGGACAAAGATTTTAGTCTCATAGATGCAACTATTGTCCCCGAACGAAAGAGCAATTCCGGACTTACCTCTGAACAGATACATACGGTGGAGATGGTATGGGAACAACGCATTACCGAATGGTTGTACGCTTCGACTTCGGTCTTCGGTTACCGTATGTATGATCAGATAGACGTGTTTACCGATGAAAATGATCCGTATCAACGCGAATACTACGATAACATCGCGCGTGTCGAAGCCAAAGGCGTTGAAACATCATTTGACGTGCGTTTGCCCAATGGTTTAAGCGGATACCTCAATTACACGCTCCAGTACGCCCTGCAAGTGCCGGATAAGATCAAGCTGTCCAATTCCCCCACGAATATGGCCAAAATTGGCATTAGCGTACCAACCGGGAAATATGTCTACGCTTCCATGGAGCTCTATTATGAAACATCACGGAAGAGCGCTGCCATATATGATACTCTGAGTGCGCCGGTTTTTCTGTCTGACTTGAATCTGCGCACGGCAAGGCTCTTCAATCATGTACGCGCAAGCGCCTATGCGCGCAATATTTTTAATGTTCAATACGCCCATCCTGGCGGGTTCGAACATACGATGCCGTTGATACGGCAGGATGGCAGAACGTTCGGTTTGCAGATTGATATTTTTTACTAATAAACCCATGAAAAAAACGCTACTCCGTATTGCTCTTTATTTTGCCGCCGCAGGCATGATACCGTCGTGGTGCCATGCGCAGGAGATGGCAGTGCCGATTGACGTGCAATACCTTATTTTTATGAAAATTCTTGGATTTGACCGCAATTTGGACCTTGCCAGCCAGGCAGAGCTGCGCATCGGCGTTATTTTTCAGACCAAATTCAACGAATCTTTACGTACAAAAGAACTTTTCATTGAAACCGCGCAGAAAAACCAGTCCATAAAGGTCAACAACCGGCAGGTGATCCTTGTTCCCTTAGAGGTTGCCGAAAGGGATGGGGTTGAAAAGGCCATTCGTGATGCCGGGGTATCGGTCCTCTACGTGACCCCGCTGCGGGCTTTTAATATAAAAGACATTACGGCCATTGCGCGCGCCAACAAGATTGTGACCCTGACCGGCGTACCGGCTTATGTTTCGCTGGGAATTGCTATGGGCCTCGATGTTAAGGGAGATAAGCCGCAGATACTGGTCAATCTGGCCGCGGCAAAGGCCGAAGGCATGAATCTGAGCTCCCAGATGCTTAAACTGACGAAAATCATCGATTAACCAAGACATAACAATGCCTAATCGCAATGCACTGCGCGCCATGTTCGCTGATCTGCCCATCAGGTTCAAATTCCTGCTTCTCTATACCCTGCTGCTCGCGGCGCTCACCATTTTCATTTCGCTCTATTTTCCGCGCAATTTCGAGCGCCAGGCCAGGGCGGCCATTGTCAATAAGGCAAACAGCATCGCCCAGATCACCGCGCTCTCGATTGGCCCTGCGCTGCTTTTTGACGACCGCCAGTCGTGCGAAGAGGCGCTCAAGGCGCCCCGGGAACTCGAAGACCTGGTCTATATCATGGTGCAGGACAGCGCGGGTGTTGTGTTCGCCTCGTTCAACGATTCCGCTGCAAATGCGGCCGCCTATTTTGACGCGGCGCGCAACAAGGGTTTTACCGAGGAACATGCACTCTACAAAGTGGCGGCGCCCATAACAGCGAGGGCGGCGCGGTTGGGCACTCTGTATGCGGGCTTTTCACTGGAATCGATGAATGGTGATGTGTTTCAAATCAGGCGTACGATGTTCCTTATTTCACTCGCCATCTTCCTCTTGGGCATTGCCGCGGTGTTCGCGATAAGCACCCTCATTACCAGGCCGTTGAGCAGCATGGTCAGGACCGTGGAAAAGATAGGCCAGGGCGACCTCATGGAGCGCGCGGTGGTGGCGTCGCACGATGAAATCGGCCAGCTTGCGATCGCGTTTAACGCCATGGTCGTCAATTTGGAAAAAGCGAACCACGCGTTGCGTGAGTCAGAGAAAAAATGGCTCTTTGTTGAAAGCGCGCCCGATATTGTTTGCACTCTTGATGAGGCAGGCACAGTGCTATTCATCAACCATTCATTCGGCAATGCAACGCGGGAAAATATCATAGGAACAAAGATCATTGGATATTGGAAAGAGACGGACCAACGCATGCTGGTAGACGCGCTCCTCTTTGTTTTCCGTGAGAAAATACCGGTCAATATAGAGATCCAGAGCAGCGAGTCGTATGGCGAACATCAGTGGTATTCGTGCAGGCTGGGACCGATTAAAGAGGGCGAACGTGTGGTTTCCGCGGTCATGATAGCCGCGAACATCAACGATAGGAAAAAGACCGAGGAGGAACGGGGCCAGCTTGAAAACCAGCTTCGCCAGTCGCAGAAGATGGAGGCCATTGGCCAGCTGGCAGGAGGCATCGCGCACGACTTTAACAATATGCTCGCGGGTATTTCAGGTTTCGGCGACCTGCTGCGGACTAAGTTCGGCAAAGAAAACCCCATTGTGGAAAAATACGCGAATTCCATCGTTTCCACGGCCGGCCGGGCGTCGGATCTTACCTCTAAATTGCTTGCTTTTTCGCGCAAGGGCAAATTCGAGCTGGTGTTGCTCGACGTGCATGAGACCATTACCGAGGTGGTCAAGATACTCGAACGGACCATAGAGAAGAACATCACCATTACCCAGAAATTCAGGGCCCGGCCAAGTACCCTGCTTGGCGATCCATCGCAGGTGCAGAACGCGATCCTTAATCTTGCGGTGAACGCGCGTGACGCCATGCCCAAGGGCGGCGAATTGAACATTGCCACTGACGTCATCACAATAGACGAACGGTTTATTGCCCAGCGCGCCTATAAAATAAATCTGGGAAAATATATACGGATATCCATCTCAGACACTGGCATGGGAATGAACGAAGAGGTAAAAGCGCGCCTGTTCGAGCCTTTTTTTACCACAAAGGCAGTGGGCAAAGGGACGGGTCTTGGCCTGGCGTCCGTATACGGGACAGCAAAGAGCCATGACGGATTTGTGGATGTATTCAGCGAAATTGGCAAAGGTTCGACGTTCAGCGTATTTCTACCCCTTACCGAAAGCCAGGTGAGCAGGAATGAAACGCTGGACGCTTCCATTGAAACCGGTACTGGCCATATTCTCGTGGTTGATGATGAAGATGTTGTACGGGAGATGCTGTCCGAAATACTCAAGGAACTCGGATACGAGGTGTCGACCGCGGCAAACGGTGAAGAAGCCGTTGTTCTCTATCGTGAGCAAGGGGTGAACATTGATCTAGTGATACTCGATGTCATTATGCCCAAGATGGGGGGGCCTGAGTGCCTGAAGGAGCTCAGAAAAATCAATCCGAATGTGAAAGCGGTCATTTCATCAGGGTATGCTCTCGATGCCCAGACCCAGGAACTGTCCGCAGAGGGTATTTCCGGATATCTTCAGAAGCCCTTCACTATTGTCAGGATTTCACAGGTGATTCTTGAGGCGCTCAGGAAGCAAGAGCTCTGATATGTCCGTGAAATGATAGATTGTTTTTAATATTTTGTTTGAAAGGACCAACTTTCATGAGAAAACGGATAAAATATATTTTCGTGTTTGCCGCGATTTTTTGTTTTATGGCCATCGATATCGTCACCTCGCGTATAAAAGCGGGTAACGACCCTTCGGTCGATTCGTTTTTCTATGAATCGGGCAGCGCTTTGGTCGACGGTTACACAGCGGCTTCAATCAAGACCCATGTTGCCCTGGTGAATTCGCAACACACGGGACTTTCATCTCCAAAAGCATTGACCCAGACTTTGTCCACAGCCGAGATACGTGAAATGGTGTATACGGTCATTGATTTGGACAAACATTGGGGAACATCCATACCTGAACTGAAATACACAATCGACGCTCTGGGCGCTGGCTGTTGGGTAACGCTGTTACCCAATCTGGTTTCTTATCCGGGACGGAATTACATGGTAGGCGATCAGACAGATCCGCGGATTATCCAGGCTCTTCTCGACTATATTGCCGACAGCACTTCTGCGGAGCGTATCTCGCTGCTGGCTGGTGGTTCATACGGGTCGTTTTCCGCGGCAAACGATATTTTTACCCTAAGCGATTTCAGCGGCGTAGGCTGGAATAGTAATTTTCTTGATTTGCCAACAGGATATGCACTCCAGTCCATGGTGACTGCCGCGCAGGCGCGCCATACCGCAAAGACCATAGAGTGTCTGAATCTCAATTACAATGAGATTTTAGACGATGGACGGCCATACAATGAAATACCGCCTGCGGAGCTTGCCGGCTGTGTTCCCCAGATATATCCGGTACCGGATAACAACCCCAATGCCATTGGTGCACTTACCACCGCGAATATTGCCGCAGACGGCGGTTACAACATCACGGACGCAGTGAAAAATTGCGATGTTTTGGTCAACATTCCAGTCATGAAGACCACGGGGGGTATCATAATTAATTGCGTACATAAGAATTATATCGGTACAGTCTCGCGCGGGGTGTATGCTCTCAACGGAACGGAGACATATCCTCGCGACCGGGGGGCGTCACTCGAACTGCTTGACCATACTGAGCTGGTCAATACCGTATCAAACCTCTTCAGTTATCATCCCGGCAATTACACGCTTGTGGATGCGCTTGCCTCGCTTGAAGGAGAGGGGTCGCACCCGTCGGGCAGCAAGACCGGATGGCTGCGCAGGAATTTTCTTCTTGCCGGAGGAGACCCAGTGGCAGTGGAGGCTGTTGCCTGCCAGACCATGAAACTCAACCCGCTCGATATGGACATTATCAGGTGGTCCATTGCCCGCGGTCTGGGTACGGGTTTTCCCGACCAGATTGCCATTGTGGGCGATTCCCTGGGCGCCGTGCAGACCGATGTTCTTGCGCCCATTGGCCGAACCGGGACCACATACACAACTTTTAACGGCATGCATTATTTGGGGCGTGCGTGCAGACGGTGGCTGCTCAATGGCCCCTATACGGCAGCGGACAATACCACTCAGCACATCAACGAGGCGGCGGTCAACCCTTTTGCCAACGATTTGGAGGGCGGCAATGCGTGGACAGGGTTCTATGCGACCCAGGACTTTGTTGACCTGACCGCGGCGGTCGCGGGGACAGGCGCCAACAGCGTGGTCTACGCATTTACGAAGATCTATTCAGAGACCGCCCAGACAGGGTTTGTATACGCGGGCGGCGTGCGCGATCTGCGCATCTACGTGAACGGTCAGATGATTGTCGACACCACGGCCCTGCTTACCTACAACCGGGTGACCTGCGTAAAAGGCGTGACGCTGAACCAGGGCGACAATAGGATCCTTGTCAAGGTACGGCGGTCAGGTTCAGAATATGGCTTCAGTTGCGCCATAGTGAACGACGGATCCACGGCAACGCGCTCCACCTATGTTCCCTATACCTATCCTTATTCCGTGTCCAATCCGTTCCAGGCGGCGCGTACGCTCACCGATGAAATGAAACGTTCCTACTTTGGCGGACGCACGCTTGAAGGCTCGTTTTATCATCTTGGCGCCAACGGCGCGCCTGCGGTTGAGTTTGTGGTTGATGGTGCGGCTGATTTACATATCAGCTGCAATCCCAATCCGTTTAATCCGACAATAAAGATAGCTGTTAATATGCAGCGGGCAGCAGGCAGCGGAAACGTTTATATAGACATTTATAATGCTCATGGAAAGCTTGTCAAAAACCTGCCAGCTGCAAACGGCTCTGCCTCAGGCAGACCTGCTGGAATTACATGGGATGCAACAGGACAGCCATCGGGCGTATATATTGTCCGCGCGACAGCAGGGGGCAGGTCGGTTTCTCGGAGGATTTGTCTGGTGAAATGAAAAAAAGGGCAGATTGGACCACGCCGTCTCTGCCCTGGTCAATATACAAATTTATTCGACGATCAGGTGCGCGCGCCGGTTGGCTGCCCAAGCCTCAACTGAAGAACCCGCGACTTTCGGTTTTTCCTCGCCGTAGCTTATGACCTTAAGCGAACCTTCATGAAAGCCCACATTGAAGAGGTATTCCTTGACGGTTTTTGCCCGGCGTTCGCCCAGGGCCAGGTTGTATTCCTCTGATCCCCGTTCGTCAGTATGACCTTCAATGGTGATAACGATCATTTTTCCCCGCTTTTCAAGCATAGCATTCAACAGGTCCACGTTGCTCCGGAGAATGTCCATTCCTTCGGTTGGAATGGTATAGCTGTCGAAATCAAAGGGAATGTCCTTCAGCAGGTCCATGATTTTCTTGAGCTGGGTGAGTTCGTCCTCGGTCATTTCAGCCGTGGTTACCGGCTGCAGGTCCTTCTGCTGAACTGTTTCCTGTTTGTTTTCGTCAGCGGACGTATCGCGTTTCACTGCTTTTGACGATGAACACGATAAAAAAAGGGCCACTGAAGCGAATACAAGCGCAATCGTGATTGAATGGATCATTTTAAAACCTCCAGGTTTATATTTATGAAAACAAATAGACTATGCGTCTTTTTCAGGGTTTCTGCGGTCCCGTCCGGGAACGCGCATGAAGAGATAGGTTTTACGCGACTGGTCAGAGTTGCGCTTGGTCACCTTGCCCGCCACCACCTTGTTGCGGCCAGTGTCCTTTGCCACGTACACGGCCTCGTCCGCGGCTTTAACGACCCGTTCCAACGGAATTTCAGGGTCGTCGCATTCGGCCAGGCCAATTGAGACAGAGACCGCAAGTTCGCGGCCATCGTCGAACTGGTAGCGGACCTCACGCACTTTGCGCCGTATTTTCTCACAGATGGCAAGCGCATCAGCTTCGCCTGTGCCGCAGAGAAAGACAATGATCTCTTCGCCGCCGTATCTACAGGTGATGCCTGTGGGCATGGCCGTGGCCTTTATGCATTGGGCCGTGCCCACCAGGATCTCGTCGCCTACCTGGTGTCCGTAGGTATCGTTGATTTTCTTAAAACGGTCAATGTCGATCATGGCGACGGTGAAGGGCCGTCCCAGGGTCACGCGCGATGTGCCGCTGATGATCGCATGGGCGTATTCCCTGTTGTAGATTTTGAGCAGGGGATCGTAGGCGACGCGGTGGTGCAGACAGGAGAACCAGTAGTAGAGGGTGGCGGCCAGCACCAGTGACGGCATGAGCGTGAACATGCTCTTGATATAGACGAAATCCATGCTGTTGATTCCGTGGGCAATAAGGATGTTGGCCACGGAGAAGCTGGCGATAATGCCGCCGAAGCTATTTTCGTCCTTTGCCACGATGATAGAAAGGACAAGCGCGCCCAGGTTGATAAAATAGATGGCGGCCATGTATCCTGAACCGTAGATGAGCACATTACCTGGTCCAATCTTCGAAATGTTGAACAACACAATGGTGCAGAGCACCAGTTCGCTGAAGAACATAAAGAGGGCGATGAAACGTGTAAGCCTATAGCGCAGCGACAGCGGAGAGAGGGTGATTATGACAATATTGAACGACGTGAATCCCACAAGGATGCGGAGCGACGTAAGGAAGGGAAGGTTTTTTAGGAAGGGCAGCGCATACCAGGCCGTGGGATTGGGATAGGCCTGGAAGTTGAGATAGTAATAAAACAGCCCAATGGCAAGGAACAGATGACCTGTTAAAAAGACCTTGAACTTATAAATTTTTGAATATGACGTAAAACAGACAACATACATTAACAGATATGCCGCGGGAACAATGATCCGCATCTGGTTCATCGCCAGAAGGGATTTGAATGCCTGGGGATAGAGTGTTTGGAGAAACGTGAAAAAGAAAAGGGCTATGGTAAGTCCGAGAAAACGGGAGAGACCCCATTTGCCTTTTAAGTATAGATATATTTCAGCTGCTCTTGGCACGCTTCTAAAATATTCATATATAACTTTATAAGACAAGGAAATAAAAGAAATAGGTAATGATACTAGGGCTGATTATACGCCAAGTGATTGGATAAGGCCATTTAATGTAGGGAATTGTCTTTCCAGTTCCATGATATCCTGCTTTAGAAGTCGCAGGGCTTCGGGAATATATTGTTCAAAGCCCTTCTTTCCTTTGACTTTAGACAGGAAACCATATGCGCCAAGCGCCTGCATGTGGCGCTGGAGCCGGCAGTAGGCGAGTGATTCGATGCATGTTTCCGGCGCAATCCCTGCCGCGCGCCATAGTTCGCCAGCATAATGTTGGATCAGGCGCTCCCTGAGTTCCTGGCCAAGAGGGCAGTAGGGGTCAAAGAAAAGTGAGGCTGCGTCATAGGCGGGCGGTCCCATGCGCGCACCCTGGTAGTCGATGAACAAGGGCTCATTGTCGCGGATGAGGATGTTTTGCGACTGACAGTCGCGGTGCATCACGGTTTTTTTGTATGCGTCGGTTTTTGTTGCCAGGGCTTCGAATTCAGCAATGAGAGCCGTCTCGGGTCCGGGATCTTTTCCCAAATATCCCCGAACAAACCGATTGAGAAAATATCCGGTTTCCCACAGGAGGGTATGGCGGTCAAACATCCACGACCCCAACGCGGGCAGGCCCGAGATGTCCATTGTCTGGAAGCGGACCAGCGCTTTGATGACAGCGGAATACATGACGAAGATTTCATCCTCGTTGCTCTGGTTTCTCATCCACGAATAGAGGCTTGTTTTTCCCAGATCTTCGAAGAGCGCCTGCTTGCGTACCTGATCGGCGGATAACAGCCGCGGCACAGGAAGGTCAAGATCCGTAAAGTAGCCGGTATAGGCGATCTGGCGGGTGAAGTCAGGGTCGTGTTGTGTGCTTTTCAATTTTATTGCCGTAAGGTCGTCGGACAGGCGTATACGCGTATACAGGCGATTCGATCCTCCCCAGAAAATGCCGGATGCCGGTGCAAGGGACTGTGCGCCCGGCCCGGGCAGGGGAAGCTCATGGTCCAGGAAGAGAAGGCAATTTTTATGTCTGGCGCCTTCAGCAACATGGGTGCCGGGCAGCACGATGCAGTTGTTCAGTTCGGTGTTGGATCCAATAATGCAGCCGTTTTCAAGTACAATTCTTCCGTCAAGCACGCACGAAAGGGGAACATTGACACCATCACCGATGAAGCGCTCAGCATTGAGCAAGGAGAGCTGGTAGAATATCGCTTCGGCGAATGAATGGAGGGTCCCCAGGTCGTGCCACTCGCAATCGGAGAGGTCGTAGGTGCTTATCCGTTCGCCCTGGGCGAGCGCCGCGTCCCAAGCGCGGGTGACATGGGAATTTCCTTGCGGCAGATAGTCGAGGAACCGGGGCTCGTATATGGCAATACCCGTAAAGGAGACAAAGCGATTGAAAGCCGCGCCTTTGACCTGCTCCCCGATTCCCAGGTAGTTGCCGCGCGCATCAACGCCCACATGGCTGATAGCCGGGATGGCATGCACGCCGAGCGTGGCGCAGCTGTTGTTTTTTACATGGCGCTCGTACATGGAGACAATATCGCAGCCGGATAGTACGTCGCTGTTGTGGACCACGAAGGTTTTTTCTTTCAGAAGAGAGCGCGCGTTCCAGAGGGCCCCGCCCGTGCCCAGGAGGGGCTCTTCGGGAAAGAAATCGACTTTTTCCGCATAGCCCGTGGCGCTGATGTGCGCGCGGATTGTATCGCCCAAATGATAGAGGTTCACGCCGATCCGGTCAACGGGCAGATCGAGCACTTTGTCGAGAGCGTGCTCAATTGCCGCGCTTCCCATGACCGGCAGCAGCGGCTTGGGAATGGCGGCCGTAAGCGGCCGCAATCGTTCGCCCAGTCCTGCGGCGGGAATAAAGGCGTTCAGCCGTTTTTTTAACAGGGTGCGTTGTTTCATGACAGGGCCTTACGAATAAAGAAGGTGGGGTCCGCGGACCGATGCAAAGGATGCGCAGTCCTTGCGATACAGGGCTTCAATGCCAGCGGGGGTACATCTTTTTTCCAGCGCTTTTCTGATACGGTCAGTGCCGCACAGAATGTCGATGGGCATTTTTTTCCGTTCATATTCATAGGGTGGTTTGATCCAACGGAAAGAGCCAGGATAAAGGCGCATGACCGCGTATATACACATAAGGCCGGTAAGAAAGGGTTTGAAACAACGTCTGTTTGAAATGTGCAGCTGGACGCCACCGCAGAGTTTTGCCTTGAATTTGTCAAACGTGGGGGTGAACCAGGCCGGTCTGAAGCGTACGCCAGGGAGCGCGAATTTTTCCAGAACGCGCGCGAGACGGAAAGGATCGATGAAGGGGGCGCCATAGAATTCAAAGGGCCGCGTGGTACCTCTGCCCTCGGAAAGGATGGTGGCCTCAAGAAGGCACATACCCGGATAGACGAGCGTGGTGTCAATCGTTGGCATATTGGGCGATGGCATGACCCAGGGCAGGCCTGTTTGTTCGAAATACATGTTTCTGCGCCAGCCTTTCATGGGGACCACATGCAGGTCGAGTTTGGGGTAATACTGTTTCTGGAGATAGCGGGCGATTTCGCCGATGGTAAGTCCATGGCGCACCGGGAGTCTCTTTTGGCCAACGAACGAGGCGAAGCGCGTTTCGTCGAGTAGGGGACCTTCGATGTCAATGCCGTTGATCGGATTGGGGCGGTCGAGCACCACAACGCCTTTGCCCGCGCCGCAGCAGGCCTCCATGCAGAGATCGAGCGTCCAGATGTAGGTATAGTACCGCGCGCCCACGTCGCAGAGGTCGACAATAAGGGCGTCGATGTTGGAGAGCATGGCCGGCGTGGGTGTACGGTGGCTGCCGTAGAGACTGTTGACCGGCAGGCCGGTGCGGCTGTCCGTAAAGCCTTGCCATTCGATCATGTTCGCCTGGGTTTCGCCGCGTATGCCGTGCTGCGGGCCAAAGAGGGCGGTGAGCAGGATCTTTTTGCAGGCCATGAGCGCGTCAACGGCATGCACCAGACGCGCATTCACTGATGCGGGATGACAGAGCAGGCCGCACCGTTTTCCCGCGTAGCGTTTTGGAAAAGCGGCAGCGGCCAGATCGAGGCCCGTGAGTACCATGGGCTGCGGCAGGCCCCTAGTTGGTGGAAGCTTTGGCCAGTTTGGCCGCTTTGGCTGTTCTGGACGAGGTGGCCGCTGACTCGGAAGCTTCCTTGAGTTTGGCGTCCTGTCCCACGGCGCCGCGGAGGTAGTATAGCTTTGCCCTGCGTACACTGGCGTTACGCATTATTTCGACTTTTTTGAGGCCCGGCAGATGTATGGGCACGATTTTCTCGACGCCGATGCCCTCGGACATTTTGCGGATGGTCACGGTCGCGTTTGTGCCCGCCCCTTCGCGTTTGATCACATCGCCCTCAAAGATCTGGATGCGCTTTTTACCGCCTTCGGCGATTTCGAGATGCACCCGTACGTGGTCGCCGACTGAAAAGTTCCTGTCGGGTTGCAGGTATTTCTGTTCGATTTCCTTGAGCAGCTGGTTCATAGCGTTTCTCCTTTTATTGTTTGTAGTATCTTCCAATCTTTTTCACTGACTGTTTCAGGCCGCAGCAGGTCGGGCCTGCGCAGCAGGGTGCGCCTGAGCGACTCTTTCCGGCTCCACTCGGTAATCTGTTTGTGGTGTCCTGATCTGAGCACTTCAGGCACTTTGACTCCTTCGAATTCCTCGGGCCGCGTGTAGAGCGGGTGCTCCAGCAGTCCGGTATGGAACGAGTCGTCTTCCGCCGACGCCTTGTTTCCCAGCACATGTTCCCTGAGCCGTACGAGCGCGTCCATAAAAACCATGGCAGGGAGTTCGCCGCCGGTGACCACGTAGTCGCCTATGGAGATCTCCTCGTCCACATATTTTTCACAGACCCTCTCGTCGAGCCCCTTGTAGTGCGCGCAGAAGAGCACGGCCGCGTCGAGCGAAGCGGCAAGATTGTGCGCCATGGCCTGCGTGAAGACCTTTCCCTGGGGTGTGAAAAAAATGACCTTGGCCTTCTTTTCTCCGCAGAGTTCCTTTGCCGCTTTGATTGCCGCCGCGGCAGGTTCGGGACGCAGCACCATGCCCGCTTCACCGCCATAGGGCGCGTCGTCCACCTGTCCATACTCGTTGATCGCGTAGTCGCGCAGGTGAAGGCGGTGTTCGGTGAGCAGCCTGTTTTTTTTCGCCCTGCCTATGATGCTGGTGGCCATAAAACCGTCGAACAACTCGGGAAAGAGGGTTATGATTTCGAAATGCATGGTTTACAGCGCCTCTTCCAGGGCCTTGGCCGCCACGACAATGCGCCGCGCGCCAGCGTCTATCTGTTTGACCGCGTCATGGATCATAGGGAGGGAGAGTTCCTTTCCATTGCTCAGGATCGTGAGCGCATCGCACGAGGGATAGGAGACCACTTCACGCACTGTGCCAATTTCCCTGCCTTCCTCGGTGACAACACTCATGCCCGCAAGATCGTAATAGAAGAATTCGCCTTCCTTGAGAGCGGGAAGGCAGTCCATGCCCGCCCGGAGTATGCCGTTGCGCAAGGTCTCGGCCTTCTCAATCGAGTCTATTCCTTCGAATTTTAGGAACAGAATGTCCCCAGCGCCCGAAACTTCATGTATTGTCAATTCAAAGAGCCTGCCGTCCACGTCGCATTGGACGCGGCCGGCCTTCAGGAAAGGTTCGTCTGACTGCGCGAACGAGGCAACTTTTACCTCGCCTTTGAGGCCTCTGGGCTTAAGCACCCGGCCCAAGGCCACCAGTTCCTGCGGTCTCATGCGCGCGCTGGCTTCCTTTCCGCGTCAATGCTAATTTTTCGCAGGGGCGGGCTTCTGCGCCAGCCACTTCTGCCATATGCCGGCCTGTTTCAGGACCGATTCCACGGTCTCGCTGGGTTCAGCGCCCTTGTTGAGCCAGCCAATGAGTGGTTCTTCCTTGACCGTAATCACGGGCGGGTTTTGGGTGGGGCCGTAGAACCCGAGTTCTTCGATGGCCCTGCCGTCGCGGCGGCTTGCCTTGTCGATGGCAATGAGCCGGAATGACGGTCTTTTTTTGCGTCCTACTCTCATGAAGCGAAGTGTTACCAAAGGATCCTCCTTCGTATGGTTAATGTTTGTGTATGCATTTTGTATCAGCTGAACTGCATGCGTCCCATAAGGCCTTTTCCGGCCTTCATGTTGCCCATCATTTTTCCCATGTTTTTCATCATTTTCTGCATGTCCGTGAACTGCTTGAGCAGCTTGTTTACTTCGTTGACCGCGCAGCCGCTTCCCATGGCTATCCGTTTGCGACGCGATCCGTCGATGATGACCGGCTTTGCGCGCTCTTTTTTTGTCATGCTGTTTATGATGGCCTCAATTGACGAGAAGGCTTTTTCGTCGACCTGCAGACCTTTGAGCTGCTTTCCCACCCCCGGAATAAGTCCCAGCAGCTGGTCGAGTGGCCCCATTTTTTTTATTTGGGCAAGCTGGTTTTTAAAATCCTCGAGTGTAAACTGCGCCCTGAGCATCTTTTTCTCGAGTTCGCGCGCCTCTTCGACCTTGATATTCTCCTGCGCCTTTTCGACCAGGGAAACGATGTCGCCCATGCCCAGGATCCGTGAGGCCAGCCGGTCTGGATGGAAGAGCTCTATCTGGTCGATTTTTTCTCCAATACCCGCGAACCGTACCGGTTTGCCAGTGACAGCGAGAATGGAGAGCGCGGCGCCGCCCCGGGAGTCGCCGTCGAGTTTGGTGAGTACCACGCCGGTAAAATTGAGCCGGTCGTTAAACGCGATCGCGGAATTGACCGCGTCCTGTCCGGTCATGGCGTCGGCGGTGAAGAAAATTTCATTTGGTTTTTCAGCCGCGGCGATTTTTTCCAGTTCCCGCATCATTTCCGCGTCAACGTGCAAGCGTCCGGCGGTATCAAAAATGATGAGGTCGCACGCTTCTTTCTCAGACTGTCCGGTTGCTTCGCGGCAGATGGCGACCGGGTTTTTCTGGTCGCCAATGAATACCGGGACTTGTATGGACTTTCCCAGGATCTCAAGCTGTTTTATCGCAGCGGGCCGGTAAACGTCGGCGGCGACCAGCATGGGGCGTTTGCCTTTTTTCCGGTAATAGAGCGCCAGCTTGGCGCTCATGGTGGTTTTGCCCGAACCTTGCAGGCCGACCATCATGATTTTGTGCGGTGCGGGGCCGATGAATGAGAACTCGGATGATGTGCCGCCCAGGAGCGCGGTGAGTTCGTTGTGGACGATTTTTACTATGAGCTGGCCCGGGGTAATGCTGTTTTGCACCTCAGTGCCAAGGGCGCGGTCCATCACCTTCTGAACAAAATCTTTTGCTACCTTGTAATTGACATCGGCCTCGAGCAGAGCGCGCCGGATGTCGCGCATTGAATCTTTGATGTTCTGCTCGGTGATCTTTCCCTGGCCCCTGAGGGTCTTGAAGATCGATTCGAGTCGATCGGATAAAGTAGCGAACATAATGAAATTCTACGCTTAAACCAATAAAAATATAGAATTGATAATATATGTATTTGGCGTAATAATTCTCAAGAAAAGACCGTTTCTATTGGGAATGGATTTTCTGAATTATAAGAATTTAACGAATTTGTTATGTTTGTCGACGAGGATACTCTTTGGTTTAATGGGTTTTGCGCTCAATTCAAAGCCCATAATAATGATCTCTTCACCTTTTTTAATAATATGGGCTGATGCGCCATTCATGCAAATGACCCCGGATTTGCTTTTTCCGGCAATAATATATGTTTCGAGTCTTTCACCAGTGGTATTACTCACTATAAGCACTTTTTCACCAGGCCAGAACCCGACTTTTTTTATAAGTTCTTGGTCAAGAGTTATACTGCCGATATAATTAAGATCGGCCATGGTCACGGTCGCCTTGTGTATTTTTGATCTGAGGACGAAGCGCATAGGGAACAAAAAATAAATATTATTCAGTCCAATAAAAAAGGAAATACAGGCAGAGGGTCCCTTTTATTTCCGCTGGTCAATCAAATAACCCGAAGAAACACATACCTTCCCTGGTTCTGCTTTCCCCCGCTTCTTTTAACCCAATTCTATATTGAGGTTCCGTTTAAAAATATTATATTGTTTCATAACAATGTATAAGATAAAGAACGTACTCACACCACTGCCCATCGGCTCGTTACAGCTGAAAGGCCGTCTGGGGGATATCCTTGACCGGACAGCCGAAAAGCGTATTATTTCAGAATTCGCGTTAAAAGTGATCTACCCGGAAACAGAAGAGGCCTTCAGGCGGAGAATAGACGACCGGGACATACCGGGCAGGGGAGTCTGGCGCGGTGAATTCTGGGGCAAGTGGATGCTTTCCGCCATTGCGGCATGCAGGTACTATAAAGATGAAAGCCTTGAACTGTTCATTGCCCGGGCCGTAGAGGGACTCCTGTCGACTCAGGAAAGCAACGGTTACATAGGTACTTATCATGATCCTGGGTTTACAGGGCCTTCCTGGAATATCTGGTGCCGCAAGTACACGCTTTGGGCCCTTGTGGAAGCATACGAACTGCTTAAGGACGAGAAAATACTGGATGCCGCGGTGAAATTCACCGACCATCTCATTTCTGAAGTTGGTCCGGGAAAAAAAGAAATAATAGAGACGGGATATTTTTGCGGAATGCCCAGCACCTCCATACTCGGTCCAATAATAAGATTATTCAATGCCTGTGAAAAAAAAAGGTTCCTGGACTATGGACTGTATATTGTCGATCAATGGTCCCGCCATCCGGGAGGGCTCCCTAATATTCTCGAGAACGGCTTGAAAAACCGGCCCGTACACCTATGGGGAAACAATCCCGAGGAATGGGCAAAGGGATATGAACTGATTTCCTGTGTAGAAGGACTGCTTGAACTGTACTGCGCCGTTGGTACACGGGAATATCTTACCGCGGCAGAAAATATACACTCCCGGCTTGTTTTATGGGAACGCTCCCCCGTGGGCAGCGTAGGCTTCAATGATAAATTCGTGGGCTCCCGATTTTTGAAAAATACAGTGTCCGAGATCTGTGATGCAGTGTACTGGAACCGCCTTTCACACAAGCTCCTGTGCCTTACCGGAGACATCTCTTATCTTGACGAGATTGAAAAAAGCCTTTACAACGCTTTACTCTCGGGCATAAACAGAGACTGCAGCTGGGCATTAAGAAGGCTCCGGCTTACCCACGAGCATATCCCCGCTCACAACCACTTTCTCCGGCGCCATCAGTGCTGTGTGGACAATCTGCCCCGCGGGTACTTTCAGGCGGCGGAGTCCGCAGTGCTGCAGAGCCCTTCCGGAATTTATATTGGCCTATATAATGAATTGGATGCTCATGTTTGCCTGCTATCCGGAAAAAATATATCATTATCACTTAAGGGCAACCTCTATGATTCCGACTCGGTTGACATAACTTTTACGCATATCTGTAAAGCGGAGTTTTCCCTGTTCCTGCGGATTCCTTACTGGAGCAAAACAATGTCATACGGGATAAACGAGGAAAGCCCCGTCATCTGCAACGGGGCGGGCTTTCAGAAAATAACGAGGGCGTGGCAGCACAATGACCGCGTAAGGATCACATTCGATCTCAGCATCCGCAGGGAATTATTCGAAGCGGACAGAAACAGGCCGGATCAAGATATCATTTCATGGCATGAAGACAAGTGGAGTAAAATGGGCCTGATTATGGAGGAAAGCGGCAGTATTGATCCTGTGGAGAATACCACCCTCCGAAAAGAAGACGCTCTTCCTCACCGTAGCGGGGCCGTGCTCTTTAGAGGGCCCTTTGCCCTTTCAAGGGACGAACGGCTTGAGAAAAAAGATGTCTTTGCTCCCATGTCCTGTTCCAACATAGTCACAGTCATGCCTTGCAAGCCGCCTGATGGGATCTATCGGTCGTGGACCATCAAATACAGCGATGGCTCCACCGTTCTTTTCTGTGATTTCGCGTCAGCGGGAAATAATTGGGGCGCCAATGAGCGATTCAACACCTACGTTTGATTCGGACGCAGGCAAGGCCCCGTATGGATTAATATGCTTTTATTTTCATTTATGAAAATGCGATAAATACAGCAATCAGCGCGACGATAAATGCTGCCGTCATAATTTTTACATTCCTACTGGCATAAGGCGTTTCATTATCAAACCCTCCCTTGTCGTTCCGTTTGGCCGCTTCCTGTTTTTCAATGGGTGGAGGAGGTGTTAAGTGGCTGAATGTTAACATTGCGGCAACGCAAAAAAGAAAATGGTAAAAACAGCCGTAGAGAAAATTCATACCCGTAAGCCATGCAGGAAAGAAATTGTGGATCCCCATAAGCAGATTGCGCATAAACGCGACTTCAGCGAACGTAATTACAGCCATGTTCTTAATGGACGTAAGGAAGAATACAAACGCCCCCATGGCGGTTCCCAGGATAAGAGTGGCCATGGCGCCCACATGGTTGGCCCGTTTGTAGAAAAGCCCGAAAAGATAAACAGTGAATATGGGAGGTGCGATATAAGAAATGAATTGCTGGAAATATACGTAGAGGTGGCTGAATGAAGATATTACGGGAATCCAGAGTATCCCTATAAGCATGACTACCACCATGGTGATTCTGCCAACACTGACATACTTTTTTTCATCAATGTTTTTATGTTTTTTCAGGTAAAAATCCACTGTGTACAGGCTCGAACACGCAGCCAGCACGGAATCCACCGAGGACATAATCGAGGCGATTAATGCGGCAAGCACCAGACCCGTTATTCCAGCGGGAAGGATTTTTATAATAAGCGCGGTAAAAGCCTGGTCCGGTACCACGTTTTGGCCCTGGAAAATATAAGCAGCAATTACGCCGGGAACCCCGATAAGAAAAACCGCAACCACTTTAAGAAGGCTGGCGAATAATGATCCCATGGAGGCGTGATATATATTCTTTGCGCCCAGACAGCGCTGAAGATAATCCTGACTTGTGCAATGGCCGTTTATGGCCACAATCAGTCCGCCGGTTATCAACCCGAACCATGGGATAATCGCGTGATCATAGGGCCGAAAAAGGCTCCATTTACTGAATATTCTGCCGTCAGCAGCAACCTCTTTGAGATACCACATGCCGGCCAATCCGTCGGGCATGTGGCTTGCATAAATCAGCGCAAAGATTAATATGGCCAGTCCGCCCAGCAAAAGCACGGCGTTCTGGATAAAATCCGTAATCACCACGGATTTGAGCCCGCCTGCCAGCGTATAAAGAGCGGCAGTAACTGCAAGGACAACAACACTTATGTAGAGCGAAAAGGTGGATTCCAGGTTAAACACCCGCTGCATAATAATAGCACCACTATAAAGTACACCGCTTAGACCGGCGATGGCCATAGTGACAATAGAAAATCCGGAAAGGAAAGCACGTATACCGGGACTAAATCGCTCTTCCATGAACTGGGGAAGGGTATAAAGCCGCATTCTCAGGAACCTGGGTGCGAAAACCAGACCAAGGAGCATGGTGGCAACGGCCCCCAGCAACTGAAAGAAACAGGCGCCGATACCAATAGAATAGGCCAACCCACCCTGCCCCACGAACTGCTGAGTGGAGATGTTCGTAGCGAAGAGTGAGGCGCCAATCAGCGGCCAAGTAAGGGTCCGGCCAGCAAGAAAGAATTCCTCCTTGTTTGTACCTGCCTTGCGTGAATACCAGAGCCCGACGACAATGGTAGCAATCAGGAAAACAATAATGACCACTGCATCAATGGCCTGTAACTGAAAATTCATTTTATCTGACTAGAATAACGCGTTTGGTATAGGTCCGTAAACCAACTTTAATTTTTATAAAATACATGCCGCTTGCCATACCCTCACCGTTCCAGTATGCTACCATATTCCGGGCGCCATTACTGCGTATGGGCAGCCTTTGCACATCCAATACCTGGACTCTTCTACCGCTCAGGGTATAAACTGCAACCAGGAAAGAATTGTTCGGAATGTGTTTATGGGTAGCAATAGAGATAGTAATAGTCGGATTAAAAGGATTGGGATAGACGGCAACTGCAGCTTCAGGCGTTTTTGGCCGATCATATTGTGTTTTAACTGGAGAGACGGTCGAATCGCCGCTTAAAATAAACCCGGCAAAGCGCACGCACACGCCGCGCCAGTCATTATCGCGGTAATCGATAAGTCTATCTCTAGCTATATTTCCTATATCACCGCACTTATATAATGCTGCAGCTCCAAGAAGCTCAACAATTGACTCAACTAACTCGTACTTTGACGATGCCTGCCAATCCATAGGCCCCATGACATTTCCGTTTATATTACTACGTTCCAGAAACCGTTTGAGCGCAGGTGTGCCGGAGGGATCGCCTATTTTGCCAAGCGCTAAAACAAGGCTGCGTACATGGGTAAAGTCCGTTGACCCCCTGTTGAGGAACGCTACATCATCGAGTTTTTGTGCAAGCGCAGGTACGGCTCTAACATCTCTGGACTGGCCCAGCGCCCAGATAGTGGCATTAATTGCAGGGATAGGCGGAAAGGGGATTAAGTCCAGATAAGAGACGCCGGTACCAAGAGACTCACCATCAAACCAGTTGGCCAGGTATTCCACACCAGCAGCGTCGCCGATAAGACAGAGTGCCTGCGCCTTGTCTTTGGTCGGGGTCTGGGCAAATGAGGCGTGCAGATAGGGAAGGGCCCGTGCCGGTGCGCGTAGGATCTTCTCCAGGTTTTCATTAATGGGATTTTCTGCAGCGCTCTGCAGTTCGGAGTCATTGACTTCCGCCATCTCTATGCACACAGTCGCCCTGTGCGTTGCAGTCATATTTCCGATAACCGCCAGGTGGTCCTGAACCGCGCCGATATCCACAGCGCGTAAATCAACCCCGTCCGCAACACACTTTGCTGCGATATAGCCTGCCGCATAACCTTCATTAGTTAAATCAGCCTGCATGCGGGTAATCGGCATGGCGTCATGGATCATTGACTTACACCGGCCTATGACCAGTATTCCCCTTAGCCCGCGCGGCAATAAAGCGCGATAGGGTACATAGTTGATGCCATTTGGAAAGAGGCCCGCCATACAAGTCGGGCCATCAGGGTATCCATGCATGTCGAAGTCCGCACTGGCGATATTTATCATATCATGATAGGTGCGCCCGATCTTCTGGTCCAGGGCGGTTACCACATAATCGCCTACCACAAGCCTGGTCTCCCGATTTCCGATCAGTCCGTAAAAATCAAACCTGTCTTTGTGCGCGCCGTATTTTCTGGAGAGATAATAGAAATCTGTCATACTCTCGATGTCCGCCGGATCAAAAAATATTGACCCCCATTCATTTCTCATGCCTGCCGGAGCAGCATCATCGCCCATGTAGCTGGCCTCTTGAATGGCAAGATCGCCATTGTTCAGGTGCATGACCTCTGCTCCGGCCCAGTATGAAATGTCGCCGTCACCGGTAGCGTCAATAATCACGGTTCCGGTCACGGCTCCTCGTCCCATGGGAGTTGCAACAACCACGCCGCATACCCGGTTTCCATTTTTAACCGTACCGCAGGCAAGGGTATTGAACCAGATCTCACCGCTATGTTTGGCGATTTCATCAAAGAGCCATTCAGCTTTATGCACCGATTTCCACCAGGCAACCGGATATTCCATGGCAAATCCGTGCGTGTATCCCTGATAGAAATGTCCGATCCCATTGGTGCCGACGCCGCCGAGTATGCCGAGTGCCTCGATCACCAGTACCTTGGCCCCTTTTCTCGCCGCTCCGATCGCCGCCGGAGCGCCCGCAGAGCCGCCCCCAACTACTATTACATCATACGCGCCCCATATCGGCAGATCATTTGATTCCTGGCGCACTGTCGGATAGATATGGTAGGGCCGGTGGCCATCCAGAGCCTCTGATACATCCAGGCCCGGCTGATATCCGACAGTAGAGGTGTTCGTTTTAACTATTACTGAAGAGGGGTGGGAAAGTCCGTCAGCATCTGTCTTTGCCTGTGCGCCGATACGCTTGCCAAGTGCGATAAGTTCAAGCGGCCTGATAAGTTTAGCCGCATTGGCGCGGGAAACCGCCGAAGCGCCGCTTGCCACATATATGCGTGAGAGCCCCCGGGGCCTGCAGCAGTCCAAACTCAGATTGGCTGCGCCGGGCCATGTCGGAGAGCTATCAGTCGCCTCCGCGATGATATGGTTTGGCTCGTTTAAATGGATCATGTGGCTCATCCAGGCCGCATCCTGGCGCGGGAAAGTTCGCCGAATCTGATACTCCGCCGCGCATCGTTCCGTCCAGGATCCATCAGTAAAAGGGAACTGCATCGAGTATTCGCGCAGATAGTCTGATGTGGAGGCGGAATAGTTGACGATTGGGGTCCCTTCAGCATCGCTTCCAGGGATCATTTTGGTGCATGATACGGTTTGATTGCCGCCAGGCCAGGCTGTCATTTCAGCTCCCGCCATCTGCGCGATGCCGGCCATGGATGTTGCATCGATCACCACTTTTGCTTTTACTACCTGCCTGCCCGCCTTGTTGACGATCACGACTCCAGAGATATTCCCGGAACCGTCTTCAAGCACGCCCACTGCTGTGGTCCAGAACAGAAACCGTACTCCCGTCTGTACCAAGGCTTCTTCAATCCTTTTTTTATACGGGCCGGGTGTAATAAAATAGTAACCGGCGCCACTGGCACGCGTACCCAGCAAATCCTGTTCAAGACCGGTTTGGGGGACCTCGTTCGGTTCCAGCCAATAACGTGACTTATCCGAGACCTCGTGGCTGAAACTTGGGCGCGAATGGATAATAAGGACCTCGGCGCCGAGGTTGGCGGCAGTGATCGCGGCAGCCACGCCTGCCAGGTTGCCGCCACCCACAACAATGTCTACGGTATAGGCAACCGGAATATCTCTAGCCGATTCTCTGATTGCTGGAATTGTGTCTCCATTGGAGAGTGAGAGTAATACCCATATCAGTAACACATATTTCATATTTTCCTCCTTCATCCAAAGGCTAACGTTATGATTTATAAGTATAATATATGCTGCAATTTAGGAAAAATCTAACACGGAAATTGATTATTTAACTACTATTATTGATTTTAATTGAACTATTATTGATTAATCCATAAACTTCTTTCTATATTTACCCGGCGCGATGTTTTCAGCTTTTCTGAATGTATTAATAAAATGATTGAAATTATTAAAACCCACCTTAAATGAAATTTCTGAAATACTCAGTTTTGTTTCTTCCAACAGTTTTTTTGCGTGTTTAATCCTCACTTCGTTTATGTAGCTAGTCACGGTTTTTCCGCTCCCCTTACTGAAAAAAATACTCAGCCAATTAGGCGTCACAAAAATACCCGCAGCAACATCTTTTAAGGATATGGGCTTCATGTAATTCTCCAATATATACTTCTGAGCCTTTTTAATGTTTTCGCCGTATGGAGAATTTAAATCAAGCGGGGCGATTATCTGTTTATTTTCTAATACGCTTTTGGCGTGCCTGCGTTTAAACAGATATGCCGTTAAGATAACTAATAAAAAAACCAACAATACCATTATAATTGATAATATTTTCCATAAATTTTGCTTCTCACTATATCTTTTTTCAACTACCTGAAAGGGACTTACATACATACCGGACAGCTTCTTTTGTTTATTTGCCGCAAAACCCTGAATAATCCAGGGGCCGATTTTTGCAGAATCTGATAATTTTATTCTGGCCTTTGCCCATCCCAATCCGCTGTTTTGTTCATATTCCCCATTATTGTCATCAATATAAACGCCCAATAGTGTATTGATGCGTGTAAAAGCATTGGAATTTTCAGTCTGCCTTACCCACAGCTCTTTTCCAGTAATAGAGAAACTCATTATGTAATTTTCCGCCTCCTTAAATGGTCCGCCCCTGTTTTCATAATTCCCGATACTGTTTGTGGGATCGCCGTTCAACCAGATATCGGCATTGGCCAGATTGGACCAACCCTTTGGATCACCGAGATATACGTAGAAATCGTACCATTTCCCCTTGTGAACTTCATCCAGAGGTTTTTGACTGTTAATCCTGGTGAAATAAGCCTTCCTTACCGTTGGCAAATCTTTTTCAGACATCCCCGAAGCACCGGCTAAAGTAACAGGCAATTTAAATCGGGCCGGTTCGCTCCACGGGCTCCACTGTCTGGTATTATGTTTTAAACGAATACGCGCATAAAAAGACATATCGGGCGCAATACCGTCTGGTACGGTTATGTCCCGATGTGCGACTTCTCCGCTGTTATAAACAGGGATAAGCCATGAATTAGTTGTATTGATCTGTAACTGGTGGGCGGCAAACGCATTATTTTCATTTTTTAATGTAAACATATTATCGGCAAAGATAATGACAGGCGTATTGGGTACTGGACCGATCTTGGTGTCTGCGAAAACGAACTCATCAATGAAAAGAACGCCATTTGTTTTAATACGGTCCCATCTGCCGAAATAAAAACGATTTCCCGGCGCTTCCGGCTGTGGAAAATACTCGCACTGTTCCCGTACCTGCTCCTTTCCGTTTACAGAAAGCACGACCATCCCATGGACGCTGTCTGCAAAAAACAATTCATATTCCACAGAGTAATTTTCACCTGGCCGGATTTCAACCCTGTTTTCAATTCTGGATTCTTTTGCAATGATATTATAATACCTGGGATCAAGCATGCCTAACGACAGATAGGGTATTTCGTTTTTATTGTTATTCTGCAGATTAATTACCTGCATCTGGGAAAAATTAAAACTCGGCGCAAACAGAGTAATGCCGATTTTTTCGCTGCTTAAAAGTTCATTTGAAAAACGGACATAAAATCGAAAATAAAGTTTATTGGGAAGGGAAAGCACTTCTTTACTCAGCATGGCATAAAAAGCGTCACTGCTGTTTAACATGGCGGAATAGCGCCCGAATATCGGCGTTTTATTGTCCAGCGCCTTTATGCCTAAAACAGCCGGAATGTCTTTGAGCATATACCACTCGTCAAGATTTCCTGTACGGATATCTACGCCGGGATCGTGTGTTTTTTGAATACCGCGGACACCTGCCAACATATTGCCTTTTCTATAATCATAAGAAAAGGTGTCCAGAAAGACCGGATAATTGCCCTCTATAATTCCCTGCCCGCCGTCCAGGGGCCATTCTTCCACCCGACAATTTGGCATGAGTTTTATCCTGTTTTGGTTAGCTGCAACCCTGTTTTGCGTATAGGTTTCACCTCTTTCAAAGTCTGAGTGGAAATAAATTTCACCAAAGGTGCTGGAATAACTAAAAACGATAAGCAAGACAACAGCGATCATGAGAATTCAACCATACTTTAACACTGATTTATAATAAAATAATAATTGAGCAGGCGCTTTTCAGAGTTTAAATTTATGGTGCAAATTTTGCAGAAGATATCCCCGTCATTTCACAAGAACCTATAACTGATAAGCATTTTGATTTTCCGGTTCGTGGCGCGGTGTGTTGATGCCTGTAGGGCGTATTTTGTTCCGGTATTTGATATTACCCATCGTGTCAAGAAAAAACCCTTCCAAGCTGTGAAAACAAGAAAATAGAGAAGCACTGGAAGAAAAAGAGACTCAAGGAGTGAGACATAGGATAAACGCTCGTTGAGCGGAGTCGAAACGAGCGTTTATCGGGCCATTCGGGCGCTTCGACTTCGCTCAGCGCCCGATTAATTTTGCGTCCGCTAAAAAGTGCGTCTCCTTACTTCAATAAAACCATCTTCTGCTGCTTGACAAAACTTCCTGCCTGCATGCGGCACACGTACATTCCCGATGAAACGTGCTGACCCAGCGCGTTCGTGCCGTTCCAGACTGCCTGGTAATAGCCGGGCTGGTGTGTTTTTCCGGTCAACTGCGTCACCAGTTTGCCGCTGATGTCGTATACCGAGACCGAGACAAAAGTCGCCTGCGGAACCTGGTATTTCAGACTGACCGTGGGATTGAAGGGGTTGGGCGCGGGTTCGGAAAGGGCGAACGACGAGGGCAAGGCCTTTGCCGCGACTTTTTCAACAGCGATATCGGGAGATTCAATCTCAATGTTTATTCCGGTTGCATGGGTAGAGGCGCCAAGAAGGACGCGTTCAAAGACCATGGAATCGGGTTTGCCCGAGGAATCTCGCGTTGCGATAACGCCATATATGCCCATGGCGAATTCACGCGATTCGTACTTTCCCGAGCTTGTGTCCCAGTACGCGGAATCGGCAAAGGATGCCAGGTAATAGACGCCCGCGGCAAGACCGGCGATGGTGAAGGTGTCCGGCCCTCCCGGCAGCCGTATCATGACCCCTTTCAGGGCTATGTTCGCATCAGAGAGGTTTACGCTATCGGACAGGAGCGTGTCCACGGGGACTGCCATGACGGAGATAACGCTGCCAGCGGGAACGGTTCCGGCATAGGTGATTGCGCCGGAAATGGAGGCTTGACCCGCGGGTCTGTCTTCGCAGACAATGTCGATGGCCGTGAAGGTGTCGCTGCCGGCAATGACAATCAGGCTATCGTTGATCCCGGCAGCTTCGGCGGAGTGGTCCTGGTTTGTGTCAATCATGGCCATGACCGTGTACTGGCCGTCCGCTACGTTGATAAAGGCGTACTGGCCATCCGTATCGGGGACAACGGAGCGCACAGGATCGGTAAAATAATCGTTTCCTTCGAACAGGAGCACTTCTATGTTGTGCATTGAAAAGGCGCCGGAATATTCTATTGTCCCTTCGATCAGCCCTGTTCCCACAGGAACAGAATCATTTTTCTGTTCACGATAGAGCACGAGATCAATGCCCGTTACCTGTGTGGCGCTTCCCAGCACAACCGGAAAGAGGTCATAGGCGTTGCCCGGGCCGATTGATCCGTACATACCGTGTCCGAATTGGTTCCACGAGGATCCGTTAAGATCGAGCGATTCCGCATTGGCAATGACATAATAGACACCGCTGTCAAGACCCGGTATGGCATAGGGGCCAGGGCCTTCAATTGTCACGCTTTTTGCCGTTAGCCAGACGAGTGGGTTGGAGAGGGCGAGGCTGTCCGGGAGCGTGGTATCGGCCGGAATAGCGACAACATAGATGCGCGTACTGTCGGGCCACGGACCCATCGCTGAAAGATCGCCTGAAATTGCGGCTTCTCCGGATCCCATGTCGTTGATAGTCAGCATAATGCCTTGTATGGAATCTCCCCCAAAGATTTTGATGGTGGAGTCGGAGAAGCTCTGTGCTTCGCTTGTATGGTCGTTGTTGGTATCGATAAGGCCCAGGACAAGGAATTCGCCCATAGGTACGTCTGTAAAGGAGAAATTACCCGCAGTATCGGGCTGCGTGCACATTATTGGGCCTGCAAACATGTTTTTCGGGTCAATCAGACAGACACCGATCAAATCAGGATCGAACTGGCCGCTGTATGAAACAGAGCCTGAAATATAGCCTCTGGGCAACTGCTGTTCGGGGATAATATTGAAAACCACGGTGTCGCCGGGTCTTGCCTGGCGATAGTTACCGTTGTCGATCATGTATCCCTGCGGCAGGGAGTCGTATCCCTTCCACCAGACAGCAAGATTGATGTTGCAGAGTGAGTCAAGGGTGGTTGCCGGAAGCCTGAAATATCCAAGGCTGTCGCATTCAGTCTCACTTGTTCCGTGTCCGTTGTTGCTCCATAACTGGAGCGCGTATTTCTGGCCGCTCAATTCGTTTCCTTCAAGAGTGATACGGCCGTATATGGCCGTGTCGGCTCGCGTGATCTGTATGTCCACGGTGGCGGTATCGTCCTGGTCAACCCGGAATCTGATTTGGTCGGGCATCAGATAGTCGGGCAGCAGATCGTCGTGGCTCAGTTGAATCTCGTAGCTGTCGGCAGCGCATGCCATGAAGTAATTTCCTGCTGAATCGGTGTTACCTCTGCCTGCGTCCTGATCAGTCGATGCGCTTCGCAGTCCGATCCAGATGTTGGACAAAGGATCGGTGCCGCTGAGTATTTGGCCCTTTACCGCGCATGCGGCCGCAATATACGAGAAGTCGATATTTGACTGACTGGCATTGAGGAGATTTACCTGCTGTCCCATGGGGTCGGGAATATAACCAGGGAATGCATCGGATGTAACCTGTACGCCGATCCTGCCGCTGTCCGCAACCACCATTGCGCTGTCAAAATAGAGTGTATAGTCGCCGTTTACGTCTGTAAAAGCTGAAGCATGGCCATTGTAATCCTTGGCGCCTGCGTCCACGCTTATGAAGGCGGCTGATTCGCCCGAGGGCGGCGTGATGGTGCCGCTGATGGTCCGATAGGGATTGGCTATGGCATCGATACGGAAACTGTCGGATATGGCGTTATCAGCATCGGTAAGGGTAAACCAGTACTTTGCCGCGGCAAAATCAGGTGAACCGGGCGAAAAGAGGAGGGCGTGGTCAGCAGGGTCGCTGTCAGGGAAGAGTCCGCCATTGTCCCACCACATTTGTTCAGTACCATTGTCGATGATCATAATATTGTACATGAGCTGGTCCACGAGGGTGTCGAGTGTCGCAGGGCCGTCTTTGTCCAGATAGAGCAAAAGATAGGTGGTGTCCTGCGTTGATTCGTATGCTATGATAAGGCTGTCGGACGGCTGCATGGGCTGGCTGTTGTCGAAAACGATGTTGCTGATGGTGGCGAACAGTGGCGCACTCAGGAAAAATGAGAGTACCACGGCTCCAAGAAGAGTCTTCATTATTCCTCCGGTTTTTAGATTATTGGGTTCAAATTATTGTGAGTTGGTAAATTCCTATGAAAAGAATATAGCATTAATAGTAGTATACCCTATTTTTTAATAAAAAGCAACATGAATATCCAGAAATAATACTGTTGAATGCGCCGCGGTGAAGGAGATCTTTTCATGATTATTAATAAATATAGCCTGGAACGGGAAAAAAAGCTGTGATGCAGGTCACAAATCAGAAAACGAAAAATGGATAGTAGTTTTCAGAGGTGTCTAGAGACGGAGGGGTATCGTTATTCTATGATATTCATGGTCTGTCACCGTCTGATTTTAGGATATGCGCGACATTGCCCTTATCATGTGTCTGTATCGCCTTCTGAGCAAGCCCCATGGTGCTGAACTACCCTGGACCTGCCTGACCCTATTTAAGGATGGCCATTGTCCGCGTTTTTTTATAAATATCGTCAACTTTAATCCGGTAGAAATAAACACCTGAAGATACGTACCTTCCGTTATTCGCCTTGCCGTTCCACTCTACTACGTATTGATTGGGAAGTTTATCGGCTGTAACCAGGTTCTTCACCAGCCGCCCGCGCGCATCAAAAATTTCCAGTCGCACCGGACACTTTTTTTTCTCATTGTACCGCCCAGGAACTGAGTAGGTTATCAGCGTGTTCGGATTGAAAGGATTTGGAATATTTTGCTCCAGGGCAAAGGCAAAGATCTTGTCAACAGTCAATACCACAGTTTTTTCGTATTCTTGCGCAGTATAATACAAATCAACACTTTCTAGACAGTACTCGTATGTCTTACCAAGCTCAACACCATGGTCAAAAAAAGTGTAGTCGTTCCGCAGAGCGCTGGTTAAATGGCCCTTGAGCGTTGAGTAGTCGGCGATCCGCTTGTACAGCGAATCGTTCGTACTAAGCCCCTCAGATTTCCCTTTTCCCATTCTCTCCACTTCCCTCCTGTATAAATTGAATCCTAGATTATCGCTCTCGCTCTCTGTCACCCAATGCAGTCTGCATACGCTCTCATCCGCATCGCCCCAGAAACGGCTCATTTCAACCGCAAGGTTGCTCGATGGATCACCGCAGAATATCAACACACTGTCCCTTATCACCCGGTTTATCTGGAACACAACGTAATTGTCCGCATCGTGCAAGGATATATTCACCTCTCCGGCGGAGGATGTCAGCGTATCAACAATGCTTTCATTGTTCGCATGCTGCAGGAAGACCCTTGTAGGTGCGCTGGAACCTGCGAAGTTGTTCATTCTGAACGCTGAATAGAAGCGCTTCCGCTTGTTTGTATGATGGTTGAACAAGAAATAGACCTGGTCGCCAAGGCAGTAGAGTTCGTAGACCCCTTCAGACTCATTAAAACCATCTGTGTTGAGGTCACCCTTCTTATTCTTGTCATACCATCCCTTCCTAAAATCATATTTATCAAAGACATGCGGATTCTGTCTGTCCAACATGTGATCGTCCAGGTCGTTCTGGTTTGCCCCGTCCTCAGAGAAATCCACCATAAAGGCTTGTTGGTATGGGCGCTTGCCTGCTCCTGTGTTCCAGGCGGTCCTTGTTCCAGTTATCCATATACCCCTGAAACCATTGGAAGCGCTGTCAAAGCTATAAGATGAAGAGAAAGGAGAGGCCGTATTTCCTGCAGAGTCGCGGTATCCCAAGTACCCGGCAACGAAATCATGCAAGGAATCAGCGCCTCTTCCAGTGCTGTGTATGCCTCCATAGGGTTTACCAGCGTTGTCCGTCGCATATAATGTGCCGTCGTCAGCGTTTTTCTTCATGAAGAATTGCACACCGAAGGTATCTATGTCTCCCGAAGAATAGGCCGAATCATACACGAACATATGGCCGGTGGGATATACTGTGATCTCGGAAACCGCATCCAAGTTAGCACCGCTTAAACTCACCGTGCGCTGGTTTATTCTGTATTTCATACGCGTTGTCGTTGATTCGGCAATGGTGAAGCCGTTTGGCATGGCCGAAACATCATTTGCGTACCAGGATTGATTCGAACCTTGCTTGCGCCAAATGTTGAACATGTTGTAATGGTTTTTGTCAGAGGGGAGGAGCTCGTATGCGGAAGATACCTGGGAGCCAGTATCTGAAGCTGCTGTCTTAAACGATGTCAACATGCCTTCCACAGTTGAGGCCTGGGGATCGAACATAAGAAAAAACTGGTTCAGAGAGTCGTTATTTACCGAGAAATAGCTGCTTGTGGTTGCACCGGGGCCAATATTCTGCACGTTCACGCTGCCTGTGCTTGTATACAGCTTCAGAAGAGGCCTTCCGGGATCGTACCATGGCACTTCCCAGTGGGTCACTGAATCGCACGTACCGCTTTTAGCGCTGGCGGTTGTGATGACGCTGTTATACAAAGCTATCGTAACCTTGTCACCCGGCGATAAGCTGGAAAAATCAGATCGCAGTATATAGTTTGTGGCGCTGGAAACAAAGAAGCCCGTGGAAAAGGTTATGGTCCCTCCCGCAGTGCTCACAACGCCTGAACCGCCCACAGTGCCGGACTCCCCGGCCTCGACGGTACCGTTGTTGTTGGCATCAATGCATATCTCAACGCTACCCCAATCACCATCAGCAAGACCCACAATGTTTGTCAGCGAGAACACAAGCTGGCTCACAAAATTGTAGCTGGACACGCCGGGCGTTAGTCTAAAGCCGAACAGCTCTGCGTCGGTTTCGTTTCCCTTGTACGTAAAAGCGTTTATTTCATGCCCTGCAGCATGGTTTGAGAGCGTGAGCGTGCCGTATGTTTTGTCCGCACCTATGTCCGTAGTGGTCCCGGAACGGGAGTTGGTGTCAATATCTGTTGTCGAAACATTGGCATCGCTCGTGGGGCCTATGCCGGCGCCGGCCAGCGAAGAAGACCCTTTGATGTGCAAGTCCTGGTTAGGGTCTGTTGTGGAGATAAATGCCGCGTTTGTAACTGTGATGGTTATGTTGCCATTGCTGCTGCCGCATGTGCCGTCGTCCGAGGCGTTGTAGGCGAAGACGTTCAGCGCATTGGTATAATCATTTGCGAAGTTGTAATCTGTGCCGGCGCCGGTACAGGCGGCATAGTTGTTTTTCACAAGCGGCATATATAAAGAACCGCTACTATTGTTAATATCTATGATTATCCCCGCCACATCGTACGCGCCATACACGGTATTGTTGTAGGCTTTGCATTGAAGGCCCGCGTCCGTTTGATATTCCCCCTTTATGTTTAAGCCAATATTCAACGTACTTGAGTTGCTGACCATGATATTGTCGTGGATATAGCAGGCATATCCATTTGTCGCTGAAATATTCGCCCAGTTGATCAGGCGACCGTCAGCCCCACCTGATTCTTGGTACAACAGGTTATAAGCCACTTCACAATTACGTCCGCCATCGGCAGTCAAATAATACTGGCATATTCCGCTGCCCCAAGTCCAATTCGACGATGTCCTGACGGCTTTTATGCCGAAAACCTTTGTATAATCCGCATGGATGTCCAGATTAAACACGTCCGCGCTTGCATCAGTGCTTTTGAGTGTGTAACCGCCGCCGTTCACCACGCCGTTATGCCGCTGGCTGGTGTTGCATTCGGTTGAAGTGTTTGTCGGGGCGTATATCGTAATGTATCGCGTAGCATCAGTTGTCCATGAATAATCTATTCTTGTCATGGATGCGTCATCGCCGTCAGCATAACAGGCAATGAAAAGCTTTTTATCGTTGGTTGTGAGCGCCTTGCTGTTCAAGTGCGCGGCATTGGCCGCGCCTGGGCTGGCCCCGGTTACGGCTAGGTTCAGGGAATTGAACGTCCGTTTGATGGAATTCACCGTTGCCGAGGAAATCCCTGTGGGACTTAGGCCATTGGCCGATGTCACCAGCCACTCGGTGGCCGAATTCTTCTTGCGGATATACGCCACGCTGCTGGTCGAAAAAGTTATCATGTCGCCCACGCCTATGTTTTCGCTCCCTGTCAGGCCTGAAATAGTCGCTGTTCCGTTCGTGATGGAAATAGTGGTGGCGCTGCCTTTCAAGTCCGCAGTGCTTGTACCCACCGAATAACAAACGCTGCATGGGCTTGTCGCGCATGTTCCCACCGAGTATTCCAAATTCTCGTCCATTCCCATTTCCGCGGCGCTTCCCGAACGGGTTTGTCCGTCAATGTCCGTCGATGGAACATTGCCGTCAGAACCTGGCCCAATGCCCGCATTGTTCGCGTCGTTCTCGGTAACATTCTGAAGGTGGAAATCCTCGGAGCCGCCGGTGATATTGGTGAAAACCACCCAGTTGCCAATGCCTGGGCTTGCATTGGCAGTAGCTGTGCGGCTTGCAAGGGAACCCGTACCCGCGCCTGTAGCATCGGAAGTGACGCTATAAGATTGGGCCGCAGAATTATTGACCACAATATCAAAACACCCGCTGGCAAGGTGGGTATTCATCACGATGTTGTTCTTGACCAGGGTGTTGGCGCCGCCGACAATGATGCCGGACCTGTTGCTGCCGTTGGCCGTGTTGCAGTTATAGACCGTGTTATTATACACTTTATGCGAATTATAAGTGGCGTCGCCTGGAACGCTGACGCCAATTTCAGGACAATCATACACAATATTATTATACAAGGTATTGTTGCCGCCGGTTGTGCTGAACCACATTCCATTGCCGCTGCTGCCGCTGCCTTTGATTATGCAATTCTTGGTCGTAAAATTGCCCGTACCGGCGCCTACAATGAAAACATCATTATTGTTGTTGCTCATCTGAAGGCCGTCAATGACCGTGTAGCTTTCGTCCAGCTTCAATGCATAAGAAGCGGTCACCACCAGCAGGTATTTGCCCGTGTTCCATTTGCCGCTGTGACGCTGGCCCTGGTTGCATTCGGTGGAGGTGTTCGAAGGGGCAAAAATGGTGATGTAACGGGTGGCGTCCGCTGTCCAGCCTGTATTCACATTGACGCTGGAACCGTCGCTAGCGTCGCCATAACAGGCAATGAAAAGCTTTTTATCGCTTGTGGTAAGGGCCATGGTGTTCAGATGGCTGGCGTTTGCCGCGCCCGGGGATGCGCCGTTCATGGCCGCATTGAGAGAATTAAACGCGCGCTTTATTGAAGTGACAACGGCGTTCGATATGCCTGTTGGAACAAGCCCCTTTGACCCATGAACGACCCATTCGGTTGCAGTGTTCTTCTTTTTCAGGTACACCGCGTAGTTGGTGTTGAACGTCACAATGTCCCCGGCGCCTATGTTTTCGCTCCCTGTAAGGCCTGAAATGGTCGCTGTTCCGTTTGTAACCGAAATAGTGGTGGCGCTGCCCTTAAAGTCCGCCGTGCTCGTGCCCACGGAGTAATATACGCTGCACGGGCTTGAACCGCACGCGCTCAACGTGTACGGAAACTTGTCCGCGCCAATGTCCGTTGTTGTGCCTGACCGGGCGTCGTTGTCAAGGTCGGACGCGGCTACGTTCGCGTCCGTGGCCGGCCCAACGCCGCTGTTTATAGCGCCTGATAATACCTTTATGCGCAGGTCTTCACTGCCGGACGTGGTGGACGTAAAATCCATGGCAGCCGCGGTTATGGTCGTGTTGCTGTTGCTGCTGCCGCAAGTGCCGTCGTCCGAGGCGTTGTAGGCGAATACGCTAAGCGCATTGGTATAATCGCCGGTTAAATTGTAGTCAGTACCTGTTCCGGTATTTGCCGCATAATTATTTCTCACGAGCGGCATATACAACGAACCGCTGCTGTTTAGTATTGACATACGGATGGCCCCTCCTAGGAATTGGCCATAAGAGGTGTTGTTGTATATTTTGCACTGCCGGGCCGCTGTCGTCTGATAACCACCCGTGTTATTACCCAGCTTCAGGCCATTTTGTAATGTGCTGGAGTTGCTGATAACAATATTGTCGTATATGTGACAGGCATATCCATCTACGTCAGAAAGATTGTCCCACTTAAGCAGGGTCCCAGCTCCGCCTGATTCCTGGTACAACAGGTTATATGCCACTTCACAACTGCATGCTCCATTTCCGGTCAAATAATCATGCCCTATGCCATATCCGTCACTCCAATTTGAGGACGTCCTGACTGTTTTTATGCCGAAAACTTTTGTATAACTTGCATTGATGGCCAGATTATGCACATCCGTTGTGGCGTCAGTGCTTTTGAGGGTATAACCGCCTCCGTTAACCACGCCGTTGTGACGTTGGCTGGTGTTGCATTCGGTCGAAGTGTTCGTGGGCGTGAAGATGGTGATGTGCCTTGTTGCGTCAGTGGTCCATGAATAATCAACCCTTGTCATGGATGCGTCGTCCCCGTCGGCATAGCAGGCGATGTACAGCCTTGTATCGTTTGTGGTGAGCGCCTTGCTGTTCAGATGGCTAGCATTGGCCGCGCCGGGGGATGCGCCGTTCATGGCTGCATAAAGTGAGTTGAACGCGCGTTTTATGTTGTTTACGGTCAATCCGGATATGCCGGTCGGACGCAGACCCGTGGGCCCGCATACGGTCCATTGCGTTGCAGACGTCTTTCCTTTTATATATGCGGCCCAGTGGTTGTTGAAGGTTATTTTGTCCCCAACCCCGATGTTTTCGCCTCCGGTCAGGCCTGAAATGGTCGCGGCGCCGTCCGTGATGGAAATAGTAGTGGCGTTGCCCTTTAAGTCGGCCGTGCTTGTACCCACGGAATAATATATAGCACACGGATTGTCCGTGGCCGCCGATGTCGCATATACCTCGTCCGCGCCAATGTCCCAAGTGCCGCCGACGCGTGTGCCGCTCTCCATGTCCTGGGTTATCGGATAAACGCCGTCGCCCGACAGGCTGGTGCCCTGGTCGATGATGGCTGCGCCTATCTTCAAATGCAGGTCTTCGCTTCCGGCTGTAACATTTACAAATTGGTTCGTCGCTGTTTTCGACGTTTGTCCGCTTGTGCCTGGAGCGTTTGCATCGGCTGTTCCGTTGTTGTTTCCGCTAAACTTCGTGTAACTGTACCAGTGTTCGCCGTAGGTGTTCTTAGCTATGGCGGTCGCCACGTTGGTGGCATGCGCATATACATAGGTCCCCAAGAACGAACAGTTAAACAGCACTATCGAATCACCTGAAGACGCATATACCGGCCATGTATTGCCGACATAATCAAGATAGCATATTGTGTTGGAAATAAATACGTTAGCATCGTCGTCATTCACATAAATGCCACGATCGCAACTCCCACGGAGTATGCATTTCGAAATCTCGTATTTGTTGCAATTGTTTGCCGGATCATAGTCAAGCAACAGAAGGGCTGCTGGGGTACTGCCGGTATTTGTATTACGTATCTGCAGACCTGATATTTTTATGTAATCCGTCCGTACTATCATCGCACCGCTGCTGCCATTGGCCTCCAGCCTGTACGTGCCAGTGTTCCATTTCCCTCCATGCTGCCCATATGCGGCCGTGGAATCTGTTCTTATCACGATATAATGCTGGTAATCGGTTGTCCAGCCGTTGAGGTCGACCACGCCGGAGTCGTCAACATCCGAGCCTTCGCAAACAGCCACCTTAATCTGGTTATTGACAACAAGGTTTCCGTCCTCCGCATCATCCCACTCAAGAAGCGAATGATACGCCCGGTCCGTGCCGGATGTGGCGTTTGTTATGCCGGTGCCACCCGGAGCAGAGGCGGTGTTAATATACCGCACTACGGTATCGGGTGCGGTAAACGCGAGGTTCTCGTCAGCTCCTATGTCTGCGGCGCAACTTGTCAGACGGGAGTCGCCGTCAATGTCCGTCGCCGCCACCTGGTTGTCGGAACAGGGGCCAATACCCTTGGTGTTGGCGGTTGAGCTTGACTGGATATGCAGGTTTTCGCTGCCGCTTGTAGTGGATACAAAGGCCATATTCGCAACGGTTATGGTGGTGTTGCTGTTGCTGCTGCCGCACGTGCCGTCGTCAGACCCGTTGTAGGCGAATTCCGCGTTCGCATTGCTGTAGTCAGCGCCGCCAAATATGTAATCTGAACCTGTGCCCGTATTTGCCGCATAATTATTTTTCACCAGCGGCAGATATGATGAAGAGGCGCTGTTGTTTACAACAATACGTATGGCCCCACCCGAGGATGTGTAGCTTCCATACACGGTATTGTTATAAATCTTACTCTGCCTCGCCGCTGTGGTTTGATAGGCTGCTCCGTAATAAATTCCCCATAGCAAAGTGCTGGAACCGCTGATCAATATATTGTCGTGAATGGAGAAGGCATAGTGGTCTGTTGCTGATATGTTCCCATTATAAATTAGACATCCATAGTCACCGCCGCTTTGCTGGTAGAGTAAATTATATGCAAACTCACAGTTGGTCACGCCACCTGTGGTAGAGTAATCCCCTATGCAACTTCCGTATGACCAGTTAGAGGATGTTCGTATTATCTTCAATCCAATTACTTTTGTATAACTGGCGCCAATATCCAGATTCCGTTTGTAGTCGGTCGCAACAGTGTTTGTAAGGGTATATCCGCCTCCGCTTATCACGCCATCGTGCCTTTGATTCTGATTGCATTCAGTTAATGTGTTTGTTGGTGTATAGATGGTGATGTAATACGATGCGCTTGTGGTCCAGGTATTACTCACCGTATCCATTGAAGCGTCGTTTCCATCAGCATAACAGGAGATATATAATTTGGTTTTTGCCGTGGTCAACGCCATGGTATTCAAATGGCTGGAATTTGCAGAACCTGGAGCAGAGCCGCTAATGGCGGCATTCAATGAATTGAACGCGCGTTTGATGAAAACAACCTTGCGGCTGGAGATATTGTTGGGACTTGCGCCTATTGGTGCAGAAACAGTCCAGACAGTGGTCGAGGTTTTTTGTTTAAGATAAAAGACCCAGCCGTTATCAAGGGTAACCATGTCTCCCGCGCCAATGTTGCCGGTCTGGGCAGTTGAAAAGGTGGCAACACCGCTGGAAACAGACACCGTGGGAGTGCCGGTCATGAGATTGGAGGTTGAAGTGCCCACTGAATAAAAAACACTGCATGGGTCAGACCTGGTCAGTGTGTCGTACTGATATTGCGGGAAATAATTCATGGGAAGCATTGCTGTGGCATAGTTGGTGATGGCGAAATTCGCGTCAGCAGGGTTTGCGGGTGCTGTGCCGTCGTCCCAGAAGCAGTATTCCGCGTTCTGGCCGCCAGTTAATAAGAAATTTAGGTGTTGGGCATCGGTTCCTGCGGTGTTGCCGATAAAATCGCATTGGCTAGCCGCTGAACCCCCATGCGTCCACCAACTCCCCCCGTTTCCATCGATATTGCCGATAGCGCCGCCTTTATTGCCGGCATAGTTGTTTATAAATTTGCACCGGTAATTATATCCCACCGTAACGGGACCGCAACATCCGTATTCATGCAATGCGCCAGCTTCTCCGCTCGCATAACAATTTTCAAACACGGTGTTTGTTATTGTAAGCGTATCTGTTGAGCTATGATTGTGGTATATGGCCCCGCCATTGCCGCTTTTTGCCGAACAAGCATAGAAAAAACAGGTGTCAATACGCCATTGTTTTAGAAAATAATACGCATCCATGGCCCCGCCTCTGGTAGAAGAGACACAATTCTGGAAGGTCATGTTGGAGAAATTTATATGGCTTTGACCAGCAGGGCTTCCACCTGCGCTTATAGCTGACGAGCTTGTATTTTGTATGGTAAAGTTTATAAAATAAATTGAGTCGCAACCATCGTTTATATAAAACGCCCTGCTTGTGCTTGTGCAGTTCATGATAACGCCCTTCATGGACTCACCTTTGATCACAACGCCTGTCTTGGCAGAGACGGAGAGATTATTTTCACTGTACGTTCCGTTGTGGATATAGACCGTATCGCCGTTTGCGGTTGCGGCAATGCCAGCTGCAATGGTCGTATAAGTCTGGCCTGAGCCAACATGAAGGATGGTGGCAAATGCTATTGCAGGCAGACACAGAAAGGAGAGGAGCAAGATTTTTATTCCTGCAGCTCTGTTGGGAAAGAATAAAGAAAGATATATTTGAACGTATACGCGCATTATACGAACTCCACCCATTAATCTATATTTATGGCAGTTATAAATCAATGATATATATCACTTTTGGTTGGAATTATTGATTTTTGATTAATCGTGGGAAACAGGAATAGATAAGGGTGTTAGTCATTCAATGCGGGAAAATGATCCCCCCAGAGCACCCTTGCGAATTATACCCCCATTAGCAAGGGGGGGTGTTCCAGAAATGAGCGCTAATGGGGGGATCAGGACATTGGGAACTGTTGAATGACCATTGCACGGGCGTATGGGCGCCATTCATTTAATGCGGGCAATCGTTGTTGAATGACCATTGCATAGAGGGCGTCATTCATTTGACGCGGGCAATCATTGTTGAATGACGCCCCTGCTATTTAACTATCACCATCTTCTTTGTTTTCAGATACTTATCGCCAATATTGATTCGGTATACATAGACCCCTGATGCAACATATCTTCCATTGTTCGCCTTGCCATTCCATGCAACCTTGTACCTGTTTGGCCCCTTATCACTGGTCACCAGGTTCTTTACCAACTGGCCCCTGATATTGAATATTTCAAGCCGCACAGGTAATTTTTTCTGTGAACTGTATCTCCCAGGCACGCTGTAGAAAATGATGGTAGTTGGATTAAAAGGATTTGGCATGTTCTGCTCAAGGTCAAAGAGAAAGATTTTGTCTATGGTCAGATTTGCCTTGTTCTTATACTCCTCAGTAAAATGATATAGGTCAACGCTCTCAAGCTTGTATTCATAGGTCTTGCCCAAGGTCACCATATTGTCTGTAAATGTGTAATCAGTGCGCATTGCCTTGGTCAATTGCCCCTTCAAATGCG
>Ga0156586_1054_pt1 | contig 47252 bp, 29 predicted proteins | sample RifOxyB2_FD_111977 | JGI IMG/M metagenome (GOLD analysis project Ga0156586, IMG submission 111977) | Candidatus Raymondbacteria bacterium RIFOXYB2_FULL_49_35 | reverse complement strand
GAAGGGCAGACTTTACCCATAGGGGAAAGCGCGAAAAATGGAAAGGTGGCCCATCCCTGGCAACCCACCCTAATCGTTAAGGCTGTGAGTGAACCGTCTTCCGCTGGCATCCAATACGGAGACCTGTTTTTTTATCCTATTGGAAAAGGTCTTGATTTTGCAGAATCGAGCTACAACTCGGTGTATTATGGAACGCGCTGGATGATCGTTTATTATGGGGACCCCCTCTATGCGCCATTCCGCGGAAGCAAACAGATGGACAATACCCCGCCTGAATTTGGACTGGTCATGACTAAAAGGCCCGCGAATTCCACCACCAGCCGCAGGATAATAATCAACCTGGCTGATGGCGATGACGACAAACTTGTTGATGTGGCGCAATACAAAATAGAATACGGCGCAACCGTAGCGTATGATAATAGCGTCGAATTTGAAATTGGGTGGGACAGCGTAAATGGCAGCTGGAAAGAAGAGACCCAAAGGGACTATTTCCTCGCGCGCCAATATGAACGGACAATCCAGGGCCTGAATGCAACTCAAACGTATCATTATAGAATATCCGCAAGAGATCCATCCGGAAACACGGCAATATCCCCAGACCTTGTGTTTAACATGAGTCTTGCCGCGGACACCGCCATCCCTTCAGCTACAACATATGCTGAGGACCCGGGAAACAGCCCAAACATTACTTTTAGCGTGTTTCCGCTTCCAGCCAATCCCAGCCTGAATATCCAACTTAGCGGCAATTGGCAAAAGCAGGGAAAACTGAACATTGAAATATTTGATCTGACCGGCAGGTCAGTCCGGGAACTCTATTCTGGAAAAGCAATGGAACGAGTACACTGGGACGGAACGGACAATAAGGGAAACTCCATTGCGAGCGGCGTATATTTTATCCGTTGCCAGCTGGGGAAGCAATCAACGGTTTTAAAAGCGCTGCTGATCAGATAATCCGGCGCTCTGCTCGCGCTAGAGCCAGGAATAGACGACGTTTCTTCCTGTTCTTGTTTTTTGCAGCGCCCCCAAAAGCATTAAGGAATTAAAAGTGTTACAATGGCGCGCCATGCTGGAAAGGCTTGCCCCCTTCGCACAATTTGCTTCGGATTTGTTCTTGCGGTTATATTTTAAGAAATTTTATTGCCTGACCAAACCATACGCTGAAAACGGGGGCTTTTATGAAAAACACGCGTCCTTTCTCTTGTTTCGTCATTGCTGTCTTTTGTCTGGCATATATTGTCAACGCGGCAACGGTCACTGATTTGATCGCCCGGTACAGCAAAGGCCAGGTCTTCATCACTTTCCAGGAAATCCCTGACAGCGGCGTCACTTACGATGTGTATAAGAGTGATAACCCCATAACAGAAATTTCAGGGTTATCCCCTATCGCGGTCCTTGCCCAAAACTCCGGGACCAATCTATATACCAGCGCACGATTTGTCGTAACCGATACGGGAACGCCGCTGCCCGCAGGGTATGGACTTCTTGTGTATACATGCAATACGGACGGCCCGTATTATTACGCTGTCACCAATTCTCTGGACAGCTCAATAACCGCGGGCGTCAATACGCTCTCACAGCCCGTGCAAGAAACAAGGCTCGATGTGCCCGGGGCCGTGCAGATAGGTCCAGTAACGGTGAATGGGGAAGGCGCGTCCGTAACGCCTTATTTTGCCTGGGAGGACTATACAACATGGGACCATACCAAGGGATATTACGGAAACAGGTTCAACGTGGTCTCAGAACGTTTGCCTTTGGACACAACCAAGATGTATCCGCTCACACTGAAAGTGCACGGCGCTGGAACAAACGGATATGCTGAGCCTGGTACCTATGTTGGCGTTCCGAACGGGGTATATATCATTCCCCGGGATTTTTGCTATGTATATGGCCTGCTCGATCCCTACACGCAGAGTGGACGCTTCTATTCCGGATGGTTCGGATATTCCACAAACGGTCTTGCCATCAACTACACTGAACGCCGCTGTGTCAGGTACATCAATCTGGTGAAAGCTGAGCTGAAATTCAGGATCGACACGACAAGGGTATACGTGACCGGCGGGAGCATGGGAGGAGGGGGTTCCATGCATATAGCCTATCATAATCCCCAGGTCTTTGCCGCCGCAGCCCCCAGCATCGGATGGGTCAATCCGCACATGTGGGCCAGCGGCAATTGGTCCGGCATGTTTGGCGCTCCCGGGGACTCAATGCGTGTCAACAGCACTGGCGGGCCTGCCTGGTGGAACTGGCAGGACATGACCTGGGTGGTCAACACAGAACCAGAGTTGCTGCCACCCATAATACATACCTTCAGAAAGGATGACAATACCGTCAGTCCTGCGGATTATCCGGAACTTCTCCAGCAGACTGAAGAGAAAAAATACTTCCATGTCTCGCGCTGGATGAACGGCGGGCACAGCGAATTCTATTACACCACCGGACAATGCGCCTATTTCAGGTTCAGGAAAAACGAGGCCTATCCGGCCTTTTCCAACGCTTCGAATAGCGACTCCTTCTCGATCCAGGAGGGCCAGCGGAATTTCTATTTGGACTGGAGTTCAAGCCTTCACGACCTGTTGCCTAGTGACGCCCAGGATAACGTGATTGATTCAGCGGACATATTCAAGATGAGTTTCAAGTCATTATCAGGCGCTGACGCCAGCGCGGACGTGACCATCAGGAATGCCCAGCATTTCAAGGCGCCGGCAAACGCCTTGGTACATTGGAGAAATTTAGATCAACAGTCCTTGGCGCATATTGATTCAGGTACCGTCACCGCTGACGCAAATGGCCTGGTCACAGTACCGCAGCTGTCAATCACCACAGCAGGCAGCAGGCTCATCCTGACCCCTGATGGCTGGAGCAACATTGGAATGGTCAACAAGCTCCGGGAAAAGCCAGGCATGCCTTGTTTATCAGTAAGCCCTAACCCCTTTAATCCAACGACAACTATTTCCATTGGCCAGGTCCATGGACCAGCCCTCAATGCCGGCATATACAATATTTCCGGCCGGCATCTGACAAATTTGGTAATGCGTGATGGTTTTGCCATCTGGAACGCAACGGCCTTTTCTTCAGGCGTTTACATTATAAAAGTTGTCACCAGCAGCGGCGTGCTTACAAAACAAATGATATTGTTGCGATAAACGGCCAAATAACTAAAAAGGTGGAAGATTTTAACAAATATAATTGTTTACTATTTATTTGAAAAGTCCCATATTATTATTAAGAGTGAATTTTTCCGGATTAAAAATAATATCAATAACTTATAAATTTATTATTATTATTACACTTTTTTAGTCCTGATCAAACCCCGCCTATCTCAATTAATATCAACTGTTTGTAAAATGGCATAATAGTTGCATTTTATTCCATGATAACAGTTATCAGAACTGATAAAACAAATAATTGAAGAGGGGGAACTATGCATGCAAGAATAGCCTACCTGACCATACTTGGCCTATTCTGCTTTGGCAGCACCCTGTTTTCACAGACAGTGACCCCATCATCATGGGTACCGCTGACCCTTGGAGCAAAATTAAACCAGACTCCCCTGACATTGACCGATGCCCAGATCAAGACCCTCATTGATGGTTATCAGCACGACATTGACGATTCCCTTGACCAAGACCTGGCCATTGTTAAACGCATTCTTCCTCAGCTCAAAGAGAATGTGATTATGTTGTACAATGAATACAACCTTGATCACAACCGTTCCGCGTATGAAGCCGCGGATTTTACCGCGACCGAATGCCTGGGCGTCCTTCAGACTGATATGAATTTCTATATTACCCGGCTGAAACGGGGGGTCAGTCCAGATTTTGCCGTGCGGGGAATGTATATGCCCAAGGTATTCTGGCTTGGATACACCTGGAACCAAATGTGCGAATACACCAGCCGGGCCCCCATCACCTACGATCCCGCAATATCAAGCCCATTGATCATATCGAGCCAGGACAACCCCACCGACAATCTTGTCCAGGAAACACCCTATATCCTTGTCCGGAGTTTTAAAAAAGGATACCAGAACAATGATGTCAAGGAGGAGATAAAAAACAGGGAGATCATTGTTGATATTGCCAAGGACCTGAATGTCGACCCCTTCCGCATCTTTGCCACGGGGTTCTCAAAAGGCGGGCAGCAAACCCTCAAACTCGGTTTCAGATACCAGGACTGGTTCGCTGGTCTGATATCCGTGCACAATGATTTCATGGTGGCGAATTTCCCAATGCAGTGGCCGCTCCTCGGGAACCTGATCAACACGCCAACGCTCCTTGAGCACGGAAGCGGCGACGATTATTACTACAACAATCTTCCGCGTGATACCATGTACCATTTCATGCTCGCTTCAGGGTGCCCGGTCGAACAATATATTGACGGCAATGGCCACACGGCTGACAAGCCCTTCCGCGACAGCATTGCGCTGCTCATTGGTTTCTGCGACAAAGCCACCATGAACCCCTACCCCAAGGTGGTACTGCACACCGTGGAACATCCCCGGTACTCGCGCGCCTTTTGGACAAACGCCAAGCTTCTTGTAACCGATGGCACTGTGTATCCCCAATACCGTGTTGAAGCAAAAGACAGCAATATCATTGAGATCACATTGCTGCAGCATGGCGAAAGGATCCAGGGATTTGACTTTTACCTGAGCGACCAACTGGTCGATATGGCAAAACCGGTGAAGATTGTCCATGGTACTGATACGCTCTATAATGGGACCGCGGGATTCAGGGTCACTGTGACGGTAAACCCTGGGACAGGCTCTGATGCAAAAATCGTCGGTCTGCTCTGGCAGATATTGGACAATACCCGGAAGACAATCTTTGGATACACCACGGCAAGTGAACAGGCCGCCACGGCTGCCAATGATGCGTCCGCGGGCATTGCGGTGTTTCCCAATCCCTTTAATCCCCTGACGCGGATAACGGCGCACTGGCAGGCCGTTGGCAGCGAAAAAGCGCAAATAACCATTTACTCGATTCATGGAAAACTGGTCCAAAGCATTCCAGCGACCAGCCGCCAGCTATCCGCTGGTGTTACGTGGGACGCTGCGGCCATGCCATCGGGAACGTATATTGTCAAAATAGCAATGGGTAATCAGGTTAAAAGCGCCCGCTTGGTCCTGATGAAATGAACCGTATTGGAATGAGTGACCAAAACCAATAAAAGAAAGGACCGTATGTTACAGAAAGCGCCATTAATCATGACCATGTGCCTGTGCCTGTGGACGCTCGCAACGTCACGCGACACATTGCAAGTTTACAAGATAGACAATACCATTGGCTTGCCCGCGATGAATGGCGACCTGTCCGACTGGCAGGAGGCCTACGCGGTGGGAGGATTCACGGATTCCCAAAACATCTACTACCTTGGAAATCACGACTGGGCAAGCTGGGAAGGTTTTGATGTTGATTACCAGGCAAAGATATACCTGGCCCACGACGGCACATACCTATACCTCGGATGGCAGGTGCTGGTCGACGATATCTCCCTGGTAGGCAATGGATGTTGCACGCATGATTGCATCCGGTTGAGTTTCGGCGCAAAGGATGACTGGTTGTATCTGTTCAACGGGCCAGTGATCCAGGACAGCAATCCACGGACCCTCGCGTACGCATATGAATATGTGGCGGGTACGACCCCCGGCCCTCTTCCAACATACGAAATCCGGATACTCAAGGACGATCTGCCACGGTATTATCCCATGGTAAACCCTCCATTCGCCCTGATGAGTTTCGGTACCGAGGACTATGACGATTCACTGACCACCGGTATGAAAGCCGCGTTTCTGGGCTTAAGGGCGGTCATGACCGACGATCCCCTGGTCAGCGCCACAAATCCCTGGGACAATTCAGCGTTCTATCCGGTAGTGCAGTTTCTTGACCAATATCCTGACAGCGTCGCGGCGCAGAAAAATCCGCCGCAGGGTCCAGACGGAATATCACTGACAGCCGCCCCAAATCCCTTCAATCCTTCGACAACCATCCGGTACTCTTTGCAGGGGACCGGCGACCTTTCCATTTATACGACTGAAGGAAGCCTGATCACGTCGATCAAGGGGTGTGCGGGCAAGGATTCATACGCATGGGACGGAAGGGACGCAAAGGGCAATCCGGTTTCAACCGGCATGTATCTGGTCCTCTTGCGCAATGCGCATACCACAAAAACAACCAGGATACTGCTGGTCAGATAACGCGCGGAAACTGTTAGCGATTGGGGGGAAATATGGTACAAAGCGTCATTGCAGCACTTGTGTGCCTGCCATTGATCTGCCAGGCGTACACCACCTGGGACAATAAGATGGTACCGCCGCTTCCGCAAAGCGGAACGGCGGTCATTTGTTCCACCTCAGCCCAGTTGTTCATGGCAATCCGTACCCAGCGTATGGGAACAACCATCAGTATAAAAGACGGCACCTATAATGTCGCCCCTTTTGAGCCCATTATGATCGATTCAAACGACATCACCATCCGCGGAGAATCCGGAGACCCTGCCAGCGTCATTTTGGTCGGTAAAGGATTCCTCAGCTGCCCCATCGAAGAGATGATCAAACTAAATGGGACCCATACTACCATCGCTGACCTCACCCTGTCAGACGTGCGGGGAAACTGCCTGAAAATCCAGTCCGGCGCCAATCACAATTGCCTTGTTTATAATGTTCGTTTTATAAATATCGCCGAACGCATGATCAAGGGTCCCGGTGTTCCATCCTCGCTGAACTGGGAGATACGATACTGCCATTTTGAAAACACCCAAAAGGTGCCCGCAACCATCTGCGAGGCCGATGACAATGGCAATTACGTCGCGGGTATGGACATCATGCGCGCCGATTCCTGGGTGGTCCATGACAATGTTTTTCGGAACATCCAGGGCGCGACCGGCGGCGGCAGAGGCGCCATTTTCTTCTGGAGCGGTTGCAAGAACATGGTGGCCGAACGGAACACCTTTATTGGATGCGATCGCGCCATTTGCTACGGCAACCCTTCAGGCACCAATGATGTGGACAGCGGCGTCATACGGAACAATTTCATTGTCCGGGGATACGGCATCGGCATTGAGATGGAAAATTCCGCGAACATCAAGATATACAACAACACCCTCTATAGTTCCAATTCGACATATTTCCGTTCAGTATATTTCGGAACAAACGGGGCGGGCAACGAATTCAGGAACAATATCATTTTCGGCGCCATAAATGGCAGCGTCCAGACCATGTCCAATAATATCAGTAAAACCTTATCCACGGACGCGAACACCAACTGGTTTGCCGCCCGCGCCATTGCGGACCTTCATCTCACAGCGTCCGCGACCCAGGCCATTGATGCGGGAACAGGGGACCTGGTCGTTGACGACTGGGACGGCCATGGACGCACCAATGGAATGTGCGATATCGGCGCTGACGAATTCGGATCAACCAGAATAGAGAGAACCAGTCCGGCCATGGATTCGGTACACGGTGCAATCTCTGTGCATCCGAATCCATTCAACCCAAAAACAATGATCACTCTTCGGGCGCCGGAGAACAATGAACCGTGGACAGCGGTGAAGATATGCTCTGTTGGCGGAAAACTGGTCAAGGACCTGACCGGTTCCCAACCCATTTCATCGCCATCTTCGTATTCCGTGCTATGGGACACCCAAGGAATACCGTCAGGCATATATTATATTTATGCCCGGATTGGCGCCAGGAGCTACACTCAGAAAGCAGTGTTATTAAAATAATTTTTGATGGCAGTGTCCGGGCTTTCTCCCTCCCCCCTTAGGCCCGGACGCTGCTTTTCTGGATAGCTGAAAGGAACATATCTCATGCCCTCACTGAAACACGGCATACTTTTTTGCATTGCATGCTTCCTTCCATTCCATGACACGTTGCATGCAAAGGTCTATTCCCCGAAAGTGCTTACCCAGCATGCGGCAGACCTAAGCGGTAACTGGGACAATTTTAAACATTTCCCCTTGTTCCAGGGCAAGACAGACCAAGCGCTCGCGGAAGCTGTCTTCTCGTATTTGACCGATACGATCACCGGGTTCTATCACTCATTCGATGTCCGTGCCGAATACAGCGGCTGGGAAAATACAACCATCAGGGCGGGGCAAGAGGCCGCGGGTAATTACGGCGACCGGATCGAGTTCTGGCTTGCCCGCGACCCTGTCCTTGCGTATAATGTGCATGGATACGGTCTGTGTTTCCACAATTCCCAATGCTTTAACGGGGTCATGAACGCCCTTGGGTTTCCGGTCAGGACCGGCACCATGCGGACCTATCACAAGTTTTCAGAGATCTTTTTTAACGGTTCCTGGCACTATATCGACGCTGACCAGCGCGGATACGTCAAACTGTCCAGCGGCGTTATCCCGTCCTGGTTAATGCTGGCCCAGCACTCTAACTTTTTTGACTCGAATTCATTCGCCATCACTCCCTATTTTCCTTTCCCCGCCAATGCGCAGGGACCAGGCATGCTTTCGCTGAGCACGATAAAAGCGTTCGCCGACAGTACGCGCCTCAACTCAAGTTTTCATGAGCAGTCGGTCTCCAACCATGTGCTATGCCATACCATGGATTACGTTCTGAGAAAAGGAGAATCGATACGGCGGTATTGGCGGTCTGACAGCGGCAGGTTTTATTGCGCCATCGAACAATGGGACCGGAATGCCGCAACAGCCGGCGCCTATTGGTCGGGGGTCGCGACCCAGTATTGGCCGAATTTCAACAGGGACCCGTTTGGTCCAAAATCATGGGAAACAGGTCTTTCGGGCAGCGCCAATACCACGGGATTCGGTATTATCACCTACAAACCCGACCTCACAGGTTTGTGCGCTGATTATACCGACGGCGTGTATGCTGACAGCAATGTGGTCCAACGGAACCAGGGCATCATGCTTTCGGCAAACGGGTCTGGATACGTCATTTTCAAGACCTATACCCCCTATGTCATTATTGCCAAAGCGAACGATGTGCAGACCAGGACCGATGATACTGAAGGCGCGCTTCTGAAATATACAACCGCGGGCAACACAGAGGTGTTTATCTCAAAAGACAATGGGGCCTCCTGGTACAGCATCGAGACCGGTTCGGACCTTGATGCGCAAAAGGACCTTTCAGTGCAAATATACGGCAGGTACGGATATCTGGTGAAATTTGTGTTCACCGGGTCCGCGGATGCCGCGGGCCTTGCCGCATTCGAAACGCAAACCATGGTTTCCGTGGCCCCCATGTCCCTTCCCTATCTGAAGGAAGGGTCAAATGTCATGACCTATACAACCAGCGACGTGCGCGGATTTAAAACAACGCCTGTCAACCTGCATATTGACATATCCGATTCCGCGGCCGCAAACCGGACGATTGTCTCAAATACCATGGCCGCGTACAACCCCTATGTTCTTCTCAAAAAAATGCAGAACGGCGACGTGGTCCTTAAGGCCGCGGGTCCGGCAGGCTCAAAAATGAAATGGTGTTCTATTGGCTCGTTTATGTATGGCGGTTGGAACCAGGCCTATGACTACACCTTCGGCGTTTCCAAAACAGCCTCGAACTTCACTGATGTCGCAGTCTATCAGCCCATTGCGGGAAACCACTGGAACGCCACTATGAACAAAACAGTGGATCTCAGCGATTATAGCGATGAATTGTATGTTCGGTATCATACAAGTGGAAGCGGCGGCTACGATCGCCTGTTTCTCTATGCGCACTATGAGGACAGTGTCATGATCCCTGAAGACCAGGTCCGTGTGACCTACTGCTTCGATCAGGACGGCCTTGAGCGCACATTCTCGTTTGACGCGGACAGCGGCGCGACCCATACCGAAGTATTAAGCGGGGTGATACAGAACAGGTGGGTAGAGATCGCGGTTCCTTCAAGCGGCGCCAGCGGCATTGTCACTGGCGGGAAAAAAAACAACCCTGACCTGATGACCGTGGCTGTTTTTCCAAACCCGTTTAACCCGGCTGTCACTATTTCCATACGAACAAACAAGGAGACGCCTATGCACGTGGCGCTCTATACTGTGTCAGGCCGGTGTGTTGCCGATTTGACGCCATATATGGCCCACGGGACAGTCACGTGGGATGCGTCAGCCGCGCCTGCTGGTGTATATTACATAAAAGTCCGGACACGCCAAGGAATGCATACGCGGGCGATTGCGTTGGTACGATAACGAACTCAACATAAAGGAAATCCTATGAAACACCTCGTGCTTTCCGTTTGGGTCATTTGCATTATCGCGGGCATTGCGGACGCACGCCTGCGAAATCCCTGGGTAGTTGTTGACAAGCAGCTCAACTTATGGAGTCCGGAAAAAATGGCCGCCACCAACATCAGCTATCCCTCGTTTCCCCGGTTTAATCCCGCTGACCCTGATTCATTTTTCAAGCAACTCATAGGCCATATGATGGTCTGGGAGCACAGGGACGGATCTGCAGGCAACTTTTTTGTGGACTTCAACAAGAAACGGGAATATTGCATTAAAAACGGCTATTCCCACCACGACATCAATTATTACCGCGAACACGGCACCCAGTGTATGGATTGGACAAAATGGGTCAATACTCTTGGCGACGGCTATTGCAATATCATGGCTGGTTGTCTTATCAGCATGGCCACGCAATTAGGCATTGAGGCCCGGAGTTTCAATATTCTGGACGGCGGCCATGCCATTACGGACATGTACTATAATAATGGCTGGCATTTTTTCGACCTTGACGAGGGCGGTTTTGGCTGGAACACTGCCGGCACCACCTATGGCCTTGACTGGATCATGCAGAATGTCGACACCTATTTCACCCTTCCCTATACCCAGACATCGTTTATGACGGTTAAGTATTTCTGGTCATACGCCGGTGCAAAGGCCTGGATACAGAATGCCATGAAAAGTCCGGACTATATGTGGTTTGGCTATGCGCCCATGGGAGCGGATATGAGCATGTGTCTACGCATTGGCGAAAAGCTGGAGCGGTTTTGGAACCCAATCAACCAAGCCTGGTCTTTTGGCAATATTCCAGTATTCAACAATCTTAAGGCCTTTGGCAATGGCCGGATTACCTATGAGCCCAACCTGGGGAGCGCTTATGCGGACTTTCTTGACGGCGTCTATGAGATGAGCAATGTGCAGCAGGTGGCAAATGGCGTGCAGGCAACCGGGACCGGGGCGTATGCAACATGGGCGGTAAGGTCGGGAAATCCCATTGTATTTTCAAAGGTAACCACAACCGGCAGCGGTCTAACCAGAAAATATTCGCCGGACATGGGCATCACCTGGTATGCGTACGCTGATTCCGCTGACGTACAGGAACTATACGATTATCTTCTGAAGGTTGAGATAGCCAATGGCTCCACGCTCACTGGCCTGAAAATAGAAACAGTGACGCTGTTGCATCCGGGCGCGCTGCCGCGCCTGCGCGAAGGGACCAATGCATGCCAGCTCCAGATGTATGATAATGACGAAACCCTGACCATGCATCCGAACTGGAGCACTGCGACGAATTTCAACAAATATGTGGTCGCTCAATCCGGTTTTAGCTATGGGTCCGCGCAAACGCCGGGAGATTATGCGTATTTCCCGAATTACGGTCAGTCCTCAACCGGCGGACCAGGCTCGTATCTTACCCTCAAACTGCCTGGCCCGCAAGGCGGACAGGTGGTTGGCGCAGCAGGATACGCGTTTTTCTACCGGAACGACCTGCACCAGACATTCTTGACAACCAGGGCAAACTGGACGGAAACCAACTCAGCGCAAATACGTCTGAGCAATGCCATGAATTCCGGGTTTGTCTCCGTGGGCCATAATACCTTGCACCAGAATTCGTCGCAGACCACCATGGGGCTGATGAAGCCCTCCCAATGGGGCTTTTCAATGCCTTGGACCAGCGTGGGCGTACCGCGCAAAAAAATATCCAATCCAGGCCAGGACGGCTATTTCCAATTCTATTACAACGGGCCCAATGCTTCGACGTATTGCCATGGGATATCGGCCTATGCGCAGTATTATATAAATAATTTGAGCAAAGATTATCTCAATGATATGACCATTACCCACATATGGAACAAAACCGACAGTTCGCAGGGTTCCGCGACCGTGAACATTACCGCGGCCCAGATTGCCGCCGCACTCTCCTCAAACAACGGTATTGTCCAATATTCAGTTGATATTCCCGCGGGTACGACGCTGTTGCACGATCCGAACAATTGCATCATAATGGAAGTGCCTGGAAGCGTTCTGCTGACCGATATTGCGTCAAACCCTGAATATGGGACCGTGGCGGTGGAGAGCGCGATTGACGCGCAATCAACAGCCCTTGCCCTCGAAATAAGCCCGGTGCCCGCAAACCCGGATGTGAACATCACCTTTTTTGTCCCGGCCAGTATCCATGGTCCCGCGTCTCTCGCCATATATGATCTAAAAGGCGGCTTGGTCCATTCAATGGACATTACCAGTGAAAAAGGCAGGGAAGTGCGCGTTGTCTGGAACAGCGGCAAGGACGGCGCGCGCGCGTTGCCCAGCGGTGTATTTGTTGCGCGGCTGATCGCGGGCAACAGATCGATCACCAAAAAGATATTTCTGGTGAAATAATTATGCCCACGATAATTTATATTTCTTAGAAAAGGACGTTTGTGATGCTTCAGTCATGTATTCTTTTGCTTTTCAGCGCCTCTATTGCATTCGGTTATGTAACCTTCGATGGAAAGGAGGTGCCGACGCTCCCAGACCCGGCCACTACCGTCATTGTGGCGAATGTGAGCCAGCTGTACATGGCCATCCGAAACCAGCAGGCCGGCCAAACCATCCTCATCTCTCCCGGCATCTATGATGTCACCGCGTTTGAACCTCTCCGCATATCGGTAAACAATCTTTCGATCCGGGGTTCCGCCGAAGACCCGTCTGACGTGGTGCTGACCGGCAAGGGGTTCGAGTATCTTGGCGATGAAGAAATGTTCCAGCTCTATGCCAGCGCCACGACTTTCGCGAACCTGACGCTGTCAGAATGCAGGGGAAACTGCGTTAAACTGCAGTCCATGGGAAACAACAACTGTCTGCTCCATAACGTCCGGTTCTATAACATCGGCGAACGTATGATCAAAGCGCCCAATCCGGGGAACATTTATTCGCGCGCATGGGAGATCCGTTACTGCCATTTCGAGAACACCAAAATCCCCGCAGTCAACCGGCCCGACGATATTGCCGGCGGAAATTACATCGCGGGCATGGACCTCATGTACTGCGACAGTTTCCAGATCCATGATAACGTTTTCATGAATATCAAAGGCGCGACTGGCGACGGCCGCGGCGCGGTATTTACCTGGAACAACAGCACCAATATGGACACCTACCGCAACACGTTTATCGGCAACGACAAGGCGATTTGCTATTGGGCGACCGTGACAGAGGGGACCATTAAAAACAACATGATTGTCGCCGGAGCGAACCTGGGAGCGCGCATCGACAATTCCATTGGCATCAAACTGTTCAACAACACCTCTTTTTCAGCCGATAGCGGGAATGGCGCATTTACATTCAGCGGATCAAGCGGCTGTGAGATACGGAACAACATCATCTCCGGCGGAATATCAGTGACCGGAGGCACCTACCCGGACACGGCGAATAATATCATTTTAACGCGAAACCAGAAAACAGTCGCGGCGCGCTGGTTCGGCGATCTATCAAAAGGGGACCTGCACATGCAATCTGACACGTGCGGACCAGTGGACAAAGGCATGGTCCTGCCTAGCGTAACGGATGATTGGGACGGCCGTGCGCGTGATTCGCTGCCTGACATCGGCGCCGATGAGTTCTCCAATAACCCGCCAATAGATCTTGCCGAATTCGCCAACCTGCCGAAAAACGATATTTTTCTTTGTAAAGCAACCCCCAACCCATTCAATCCCGCGACAGTCATGCGATACAGCGTTCCCGCGGCCATGGCCGGTTTGCCGGTCCGTGTCCATGTCCTGTCCCTCGACGGGAAACATATCCGGACGCTCAGGGATGGGCATGCGGGAGCGGGCAGTTTTTCACTTGTATGGGACGCACGGAATGACGCCGGAACGCCCGTTTCAACCGGGGTCTATGTTGTTACGGTCACTGTTGGCGAAACAAGCAAGACCGCGAAAGTCACCTATACAAAATAAGTAAGGAGTAGCAATGCATCCCATCACGCTTACCTTTCTATCTCAGGGCGATATAATAAAAACAGGACTATCTCTTAAAGAAACCATAGCGATAATCGAGGAGGTGCTAAAAGAGCACGGCCTAAAAAACATTGAGAACCCCCCCAAGCCGGGCGTTCACCCGCATACCGACGCATTCATCCATGCCATGCCGGCCTATTTTACCCGGACAAAAGCCACGGGTATGAAATGGATAAGCGTCTTTTCATCAAATCCCGAAAAGGGCCTTCCCGCGGCAACAGGCATTATTGTCCTGAACGACGCGGACACGGGGTTTCCCATCGCGGTCATGGATGCGGCCTATATTACGGCTTTGCGCACTGCCGCGGTATCGGCGATCTCGGCAAAACATCTTGCTGACAAAAACGCCGAAACGCTCGGTATTGCCGGGGCCGGCATTCAGGGACGGTACAACCTTCTCTTTATCAAAGAAGTGCTCACCCGTTTAAAAGTGGTCAAAATCTTCGACCGTAACGAGAACATCCTGAAAAAATTCAAGGATGATTATAGCAACGCGTTTCCTTTTACCATTGAAATCTGCGGTTCGGCGGAACAGGCCATACGGGACGCCGACGTTGTTGTCACCGCGACCGGCGTACTGGACAAACCCATTTTCAAGGAGGCGTGGGTAAAGACCGGCGCGCTTGTGCTTCCGGTCCACAGCAAAGGATGGGAACCAGGGCTTCTGCATCATGCAAAAAAATTCATTGTGGACGACTGGCAGCAGTTTAATACCAACATGGGTCTGCCCGGCGGGTACTACCATCCGCTTCCTCCGCTCTACGCCGAACTCAGCGACATAGTCCTTGGCAAAAAACCCGGGCGCGAAAGTTCCTCCGAACTCATCGTGAACTTTAATTATGGCATGGCCATCCACGATATCGCCATGGCGGCCGGCGTGCTCAGGAAGGCCGCGGCCCTTGGTATTGGACAAACACTGACGCTCGCCGAAGGCGCACTGCCGCACATGCTTTCATAATATCCACACTTACAACAGGAGACTGTCATGGCCGAACAACTGAATAATATCGTCCGCGGAAACAAGCAGCCCCAGAACGGCGCTACACGATACACGGTAGTGAATCCCGCTGATGGAAAAACAATTCTGGCTGAGTTTGCCAGCTCCTCTGCCAGCGATACCGCTGATGCGGTCACCGCTGCCCGCGAGGCCTTTGTCGCATGGAAAGACACCCCGGTGGTAAAACGGTGCCGGATCCTGTTCCACTACAAGGAGCTGCTCGAACAGAGAAGCGGGCAAATCGCTGAAATGATCGTGCGGGAAAACGGCAAATTGTTGTCCGAGGCTGAGGGTGAATTGCGGAGAGGAATCGAGGTGGTCGAATTCGCCGCGGGCATGCCATCGCTTATGAAGGGGGATTTCATCGAAGACATCGCGGCAAACGTGGATGGCTACATATACCGCGAACCTCTGGGCGTGGTCGCGGGCGCGTGTCCGTTCAATTTCCCGGTCATGATACCCCTGTGGATGTTTCCCGTGGCCATTGCCTGCGGCAACACCTTTGTCCTCAAGCCATCGGAAAAATGCCCCCTGTCAGCCGCATATCTCGTGGAAATAGCGCTTGAAGCGGGCATCCCTCCGGGCGTGCTCAATGTTGTCCACGGCGGCCGTGAGACCTTTGAGGCGCTCATAGACAATCCTGACGTCCGCGCAATCTCTTTTGTCGGATCAACACCAGCGGCAAAAAACGTATGGGAAAGAGCAGGCGTTGCGGGCAAACGCGTGCAATCACTGGGCGGGGCCAAGAATTATATCATTGTCATGCCTGACGCTGACCCAAAGGAAACAGTGAAGGCCATCATCAGTTCAAGTTTCGGGTGCGCGGGTGAACGGTGCATGGCTTCGAGCATCGCGTTATTTGTCGGTGATGCGCAGCGCATGCTCAGCGATGTGGCGGCAGCGGCAAAGGACCTCACGCTGGGAAACGGGCTTGACCAGCACTCTGATATGGGACCGGTCATATCAGCGGAACACAAGGCGCGCGTGGAACACTATATTGCCATCGGAGAGCAGGAAGGCGCCCGCCTGCTGCTCGACGGCCGGGGTCAAAAGGCCGCGGGATTGCCCAATGGCTTCTTCATAGGTCCTACTATTTTCAGCAATGTGGCGCCTTCCATGCGTATCGCGCAGGAAGAAATTTTCGGGCCAGTGCTATGCGCCATGTTCGCTCCCAATCTGGACGCAGCGCTGGCAATAGCCAATGGCAGCGCCTATGGCAATGGGGCGTCAATTTTTACCTCTTCGGGAGGCGCTGCGCGGCGATTCAGAAGCGTCATTCAGTGCGGCATGCTTGGCATTAACACAGGTGTACCCGCGCCCATGGCTTTTTTCTCGTTCGGAGGCCATAAAAACAGCTTTTTCGGCGATCTTAGGGCGCACGGCCCCGATGGAGTGGAATTCTATACCAAGAAAAAGACCGTTATCGACCGGTGGCCTGGCAGCGGCGGCACTGGAAGCATCTGGGGCAAATAACACTCGAAAGGAAACATCATGGACACGCAAAAACTGTATGAAAAATATCTTATAACCTCCATGGTGGCCGGGTTTGAACCGGTCATCGCGGAAAAGGCCTTTGGCTGCGTCATGACCGGGGCCGACGGCAAGGAATACATCGACTGCTTCAGCGGCATTGCCGTGTGCAACGCGGGCCACGGCCACCCCAAGGTGATTGCGGCCGCGAAAAAACAGATGGAGCAGCTGGTCCATTGCTGCTCGTACGTGTATTACAGCCCCCGCACCGCTGAGCTGGCCAAACAACTTTCTGAAATTTCACCCGGAGACCTGACAAAAAGTTTCTTCTCGTGCAGCGGCGCTGAGGCCATTGAAGGGGCAATGCGCATCGCAAAACAGCACACGAAGCGGAAGGAGCTTGTCGCCCTGAGCATGTCGTTTCATGGGAGGACTGCGGGTACGCTGTCCATTACCGGCAACAGAGGCAGAAAAAAAGGCGCAGGCCCCTATCTTTCGGGCATCGCCTTTGCGCCAGCGCCCTATTGCTACCGCTGTCCCTTCAGGCTCACGTATCCTGCATGCGGGTGCGCATGCGCCCACTATCTTGATGATGTTTTGAAATACCAGACAGCCGGCGATGTTGCCGCGTTTGTGGCAGAGCCTGTGCTGGGCGAAGGCGGCATTATCGTCCCTCCCCGGGAATATTACACAATAGCCGTTGATATCATAAAAAAAGACGGTGGCGTGTTCATTTGCGACGAGGTGCAGACCGGTTTTGGCAGGACTGGCACCATGTTCGCCATAGAACAGTATGACGTTGAGCCGGACATCATGTGCATGGCAAAAGGAATTGCGGACGGTTTTCCTTTAAGCGCCTTCATTGTAAAAGATGCGATAGCGCAGGCATTCACCCCGGGCGATCATTTATCGACCTTTGGCGGCAATCCTGTTTCATGCGCAGCTGCCCTGGCGAACATTGAGGTTATGCTCTCAGAAAAACTGCCTGATGCCGCGTTTCAGCGGGGTGAACAGTTAATGAAGGGACTGCATGCGCTCAAAGAAAAATACCCTCTTATAGGAGATGTACGCGGAAAAGGCCTTATGATGGGAATTGAACTTATCAGCAATACGGAAAAAACTCCCGCGGCCGACAAGGCAAAAAAAGCCCGGGTACTGTGCAGGGAACACGGCGTTCTTGTTGGCCTTGGCGGGGTCTTTGCCAATGTCCTTCGTCTTCAACCGCCGCTTATCATTTCAGAGGAACAGGCAACAAGGGTATTGGAAACCCTCAACGCGGTATTCAGCGAAATTTCATGAGGTTGTTTTCGAACCGGCAGGCGAGTGCGGGCAGCGCACAGACAAGCGCGGGCAAATAATACCTGACCTCCCACCACTGCGAGGTGAAAAAGTGCAACGCTGTCCAGGGCAGGAAAAAAAGCGCTAAGCGAAAGAAACGCGTGGGCAGCGCCTTGCCCAGAAAAACCGCGAGAAACGGCGCGAATATGAGCGCCACATCGATCTGCTGGCGCATTACTTGTGTGTTCGCCAGGACATACTGCCGGATATCCAACAGGCCTGCGGACGCAGGCCAGAGCAGGCGGAGACCGAAAAAGACCGCTGCCCAGCATAAGACCGCCGCGCCCATATGCGCCCATTCAATCCGCTTCAGATCCGGCATCCAATACAAAAAATATACCAAGGGGATGAAGACCATGGTTTCGCGGTTCAATGTTCCCGCAAGCGCCAGCGGGACCAGAATGCCCGGACGCCGGGTCATGGCCGCATAGAGGGCAATGCCAAAACAGGCAAGCTCCAGTATCGAAGTTGGCTGGAAATAATAATACCGGTAGGTAAATGGAAGAAAAAAGACGATGAAAAGGCAGCCAGCGAGCGATATGCCCGGGGAGAAAGAAGTCGCGAGCGCACGGTAGGTAAAAAAAAGCAGGGCAACAATCGAGATCCAGCGGATTGCGGCATACCCGGCCATAAAAATCCGTTTCCGGGCCTTTGCCGATGAAACGGGCGCCATATGGAGCAGACCCTGGACAAACGCAGGCTGGAGGACCCGGTATTGATAGGGGGAAGACGCGGTATGCGACACGACCTGATCATGCAGGACCCGCTGCTCCTGATAAAAAGGCGCGTCAATCATATCAATGTGCTGTTTGGTAAGGACAAGGGCCATTGCGCATGCGAGGAACAAGGCAATGGCCGTGCCTGGAATAGCGATATGCTGGTTCATAATGGCCGTCCGTTATGAAAGAAAATAACTCTTCCAAGCCGGGAAACCAACCTGATAATTGCCGCCATGGACATTCTTTGCGGACAATCTTGTTTTCTTGTTTTCGCGATCCGGAAGAGTTATTTTTTACAAATTGGCTTGGTATGAGAGGATTTTGATTATAATGAAACCGCTTATTTCTTTTGTCCTTCTGATTTGTGCGTGCCTCATGGCGGCGCCGCAAACAACGATCAAAGTCATGCTCATCGGCACACCTCTGTACGATGGCGCATCGCCCATGACCGGCAGGCCTTACAAAAGCGTCTTTGGGCTTTTTGCGGAATTCGAGCGCCAAAACCCAGACATTAAAATTGAGATCCTGCCCGCGCAGTGGGGAAGCAGTTCGCAAGGATATATCTCAAAGACGCGTGCGCTGCTCCTGAGCGAAGGCGTTGATGTGCTGGAAATGCCCATTTCCGATGAATTCGCCCGGCAGGAGGTGATCGATGACCTTGGCCCGCGGATATCGAATGACGCCTCGTTCGACACCTCTCAATACCTTGCCGGGATCTACGAGGGATGGTTCACATGGATTCCCGCGCGAAAACAATTCGTCCCCTACGGTATACCGTACATTTCCGGGAGCCGGCTGATCGGATACGATAAAAAAATATTCGACGACTGGGGGGTCGAGTATCTTTCTGAGAATCCCACACCCGCTGAGATCATGGAAAAAGCCGGCCGTATGACCGGGAAAAATCCCAAAACAGGCCACATGAACTACGGGATCTTCTTTGACGGCAAATACAATGTGTTCGTCACCATGAACGCCATCGAGGGTTTCGGCGGATCATGGGGCCATAGCGGCGCCGATGGCGAACATGTCTACCAGTGGAACACCCCGGAGAACGTACGGGCCATGCAGTGGGTGATCAATATCAGCAAATATGCGCCCAAATCGTTCCTGACCGGGGCTGAAGCAGCAATGGTCTGGGAGACCCCAAACAATAATATCGCGATCAGGTTGGACCAGGGGTCCAATGTCATCTACGATCTTCCTTACAGGAAAGGGGTATTCTTCGAAAACGGGCGCCTGCGGTTCGGATACAGCCAGACGTTTAAGGACATGCAGGGAAAGGGCGGTCTCTTTGGCGGAAGCACGTTGTCCCTGGCCCGTTCAAGCAAGCACAAAGCAGAGGCCTGGCGCTTTATGAAATGGCTGTCACAGGACGAATGGGCGCAGAAGTGGTGTTTGCAAAACTACAACGGTGTTCCTGTCATACGCGCAAGTAAAAACTGGCCCGAAAACCAAATTGGGGACCTTTCCAACACTATTATCGGCCAGATGGAGACCTCTGCCCCGCGATATCCGTGGATGGGGGCGCCACCGCGTTTCATTATACAGAGCGAGGTTGAAAAGGCGGTCAGCAGGGCCAATGCGTGCGTATACGACACAGCGCAGGTGCGCGTCATTGCGGCTGAATGCATGCAGGCCGTACAAGCGCAGACCGATACATGGCTGCAAGGGGATAAAAAGATACCGCTTGCGCGCATGAGACCCTTTGCCATGAGGCGGTTCGGGTTTCCGCTCTTTATCGTCATGTTCCTCTTCGTTGCCGCGGTCATCATCATCTACCGGAAAGACATCAGGAAATACTGGGTCTGGTACATGTTCCTGCTTCCGGGTTTCACCGCGTTCGCGCTCTTCCTCGCCTATCCCCTTGCCGAATCGTTCCGGCTCAGTTTTTTCAAGTCCAACGGCTTTCTGGAAGCGTTCGCCGGACTCGACAATTTCAAGGAAGTCATGTCCAGCCCGGTCTTTGGGAATTCCCTGTACAACACACTATACATCGGCATTCTCAACTTGACACTAGGCATTCCCATCGGTTTTATCCTCGCCTCGCTCATCAACAGCCAGCGCAAGGCAACCGCGGCCTTCAAAATCCTCTATTTCATGCCCATGGTCACCTCGGTCATTGCCGCGTCCATCGTATTCAAATACCTGTTCGACCCCAATTGCGGACCAATCAACTATTATCTTCACGTGTTGGGCGTTGACACATCAAAGCTGCTCTGGCTCAATGATCCTGCAACAGCCAAATTCGTGGTGGTTTTTTTTGCGTTATGGCATGGCGCAGGCTATACCATCCTGATCTGCCTTGCCGGCCTGCAGACCATTCCAGACTCCATGTACGAGGCAGCGGCCATTGACGGCGCTGGCCCCTTGCAGAAGTGGTGGCACATCACGCTGCCGAACATGCGGCCCACGTTTGTCTTCCTGTTCATGACAGGGTGCATTGGCGCGCTCAAGCGGTTCGAGGACGTCTACACTCTCGGTGGCGCCGCTGGTTCGCCAGCCCGTTCCATTCAGACAGTGGTCGCGTTCATCTTCGAGCAGGCGTTCGGCACCTTCCGTTTCGGTACCGCATCGGCAGCGGCATATGTGCTCTTTTTCATAATACTGGCCATAACGCTGGTCAATTACCGGTTCATGCTGCACAAGGAGCAAAAAAATTGACGCACTTCAAATCCGTAGTCGCTAAACACGCGCTTTCCCCTGCCAGGGTCATCATCCTGCTCGGTGGCGCCGCGCTTGTCTGCTGTCCGTTCTGGTGGATGATCATTTCGAGCTTTGACAACGGTATAAACCAGGCAGGGCTTCCCATGCCGCCCTCGCTCTGGTTCAACATAGAACGTTTCGGCGTGTTCAACTACCTAAACGCGGCCGCCAATATCCCGATTTTCAGGTATTATCTCAACACGGTCTGCGTGACCATTGCGATCATAGCGCTCCAGGTTTCCACCTGCTGCATGGCAGGATACGCCTTTGGTAAAGGAAAGTTTACGGGGAAAAACAAGATATTCCTTGTCTTCCTGGCCACCATGATGATCCCCTTTCAACTTTACATGATTCCGCTCTATCTCATGATGAACAAAATCGGCCTGGTCAACACCTACTGGGCGCTCATTTTGCCGTCCATGCAGAGCGCATACGGCGTCTTTCTCTGCACCCAATATATGAAGACCCTGCCCGACAGCCTGCTCGAATCAGCGCGAATGGACGGCGCCTCGGAATTCCGCATATTTTTCACTATTATCATGCCCCTCTGCAAACCCGTGCTGGCCACGCTGACGGTACTCATTGCACTAGGGACATGGAACGATTTTCTCTGGCCGTATCTGGTGCTCCTCAACCAGGACATGTACACTATCACGCTCGGCGTCTCCATGTTCCAGCAGCAGTCAGGCATTGCCATTGGCAATATCGTCGCGGTCTCCATCATGGCCATCTTTCCAATCATTGTGCTCTACCTGTTTTTACAGAAATTCATAATTTCCGGCATTACCATGGGCGCAAACAAATATTGAATATTGCATTGTCTCCAAGGAAAAGACGAGAGGCAAAAACAATACGGGCAATGGTCAGCCTGTATTGCCAGGACAATCACAACCAGCGCCATGCCTTTTGCCCGGACTGCGCTTTGCTTCAAGACTATGCCCTGAAACAGATTGAGAAATGCCCCTTTGGAGAAAACAAACCAGCCTGTTCCAAGTGCAGGGTCCACTGCTTCTCACCGGAGATGCGCGAGAGCGTTCGCGCAGTCATGCGCTACGCAGGGCCAAGGATGCTTTTGAGACACCCCTTTCTTGCGCTGCTTCATCTACTGGACCAGGGCAGGTCAAAGCCAGGCACGACCTGAACCATCCAAAAAATCCTCCGCTTATTATCTTGTATTGTCCCGCTTGAACGGTTATTTTTTTATCACAGGTTTCAAAAAACCTGGGACATGGGTGGGGAAGGGATCAGAAATGCAATCATCTGCAGGCTATGCGACTGCCGTTCCTCGCATTATACCCGTGTCTAGTAGCGGCATCCTCATACAAACAAAAAAAGCAAGGTGGTCCTTGAAAAAAAACATCCTACTGTACGTATTTTGCTTTACAGCGTTCGTACTTTTCGCCAATGCTGCACAAAGTCAGGTCTTAAGCTATGATACGACCTATGCCGTGTTCTTTTCCGAGGAACAGGGCATTAAGACCAGCGCAATTTCCGTGACTATTACAACAGACTGCCCATCAGGAGTCATAAAATACACGACCAATTACTCGAACCCCACAATGTCGTCAACAACCTATACCGGCGCTATTCCCATCAACAGCACGACCGTAATCCGGGCCGCTGTATTCTGGAACACGGTGCACTCGCGGATAGTGACTAAAAACTATCTCTACGGGTTTCCCACGGACATCCCGATTATTTCGCTTGTCACTGATTCGGGAAATTTGTGGGACCCCGATTCCGGTATCTACTGCCTCCTCTACGGCGATGCCGCCAACGATTCCACAATCAACAATTCCATGCTGCACGGTTCCGCGTGGGAACGGGCGTGCAATGTCACGCTCTTTGAGCCGGGCAATACCGTGGGTTTTTCCGAAAACGCCGGGGTCCGTATCCACGGCGGCGCATCGCGCTGGAAATCCCCGAAAAAATCATTCCGTCTCTATTTCCGCGAAGACTATGGGTCAACAAAACTGCGCTATCAGGTCTTTCCGGACATGACATTGGCAAAATTCGACAAACTGGTTCTCAAAGCGGGGTTTTCGGATGCCTGGTCGTATCCGCCCTTTGACGCGCTCATGGAGGAACGAAACCGGCGGTCAATATACATCAGGGACGCGGTAGAGCGCGAGTTGTACCGGAACATGGGCGAATTGAGCGCGCACAGCCGTTTTGCGCTTCTCTATCTGAACACCACGCTCTGGGGCGTATACAATATTGCCGAGAGAATGGACGAAGAATTCTTTTCCGACCACTACAACTATCCGGCGTGGGACATCAACAACCAGGGTGAAATCGTTTCCGGAGACATGACCGCCCTCAACCAGTTGATCACCTATACCAACAAACAGCTGACCGCAAACGACTATGCCTCGCTCTCCAACCTTCTTGACATCAGCCTCTTCTGCAAATACATGACGCTCAACATCTTTCTCCAGAACTGGGACTGGCCCAACAACAACTGGGTAGTGGCGCGCGAGCGCGACACACTGGGCGTAACCGGCGGAAAATTCCGCTTTTTGCCCTGGGATGGCGAATATACCCTGGGACAAACCTGGTGGGAATGGCCGCCGGTCTCGGAATACTGGCGCATCGACGATGCCTATATGACCTCGATACTGAACGTCCAGCCCACTGTTGTAGGCGGCATACCCGTCTGGCAGAACAGAATCAATCCACCGGCCAGCTTCACGACCGAAGCAGGCATCCAGGCCAACCTCATCAGGGGTCTTTTCAACTCACTTCTTTCATACGAACCCTTTCAGAACCATTTCTACTATGCCTGGAAGCAGGCGGTTCACTACGGCGCCTTGCAGATTGACTCAATCAAGGCTGTGCTGACGAAAAACAAGGCTGAATTCCTGCCCTTTGCGTCCTACGAGATAGACCGCTGGAAACCCGGCGACCAGGCGGCTGTGCTGCGGGACCTTGACACCACCTTTATGCTCACAGACACTTTTCTTGCGACGCGCAAGGTGGTTGGACCCATCTGGCTCAACCGGATGCTGACCAAGATAAACCGCAACAAAGACATGGCCTGGGAACTTGTGCTGCGGAACCAGAGCTGGAAATACAACGACGCGCACCAGCCGCTTGCCGTAACATGGAAAACCGACCCGGCGTTTGACGTATCGTGGAACACGGGAACAGCGCCTTTGGGTTTTGGCGAATGGTCCGTCAACACCACCAATACCCTGAACTCATCGGGCTACACCCTATATTTCAGGAAAAAATTTACTTTCCCCGATTCAGCGTCACTGGTCGATTGGCTGCGGTTCGACATCAGGTACGATGACGGCATTGCGGTCTATCTGAACGGCGGGGAAGTGCTGCGCGACAACCTCTCTCCCACGGCTGGAAATGATTCTCCTTCGCTTATCTCACGTGAAAACGATACCTACACGCTCTTTTACGTGCCTGACACAAACCATCTTCTTGTCCAGGGAGAGAACATCCTCGCTGTCGAACTGCACAACTCCAGCCTATCGAGCAGCGACGCGGTCTTTGACATGATCTTCTCGGTCATTGGTTCGGACAAAGGGGTGGACAAAGTCGATGACGTTCCCGGTGTGGCCTCGCGCGATATGCTCGAGGTGTATCCCAACCCGTTTAATCCGACGACAACAATTACAATTACGAATTCAAAATTACGAATTACGAATGTAAAAATATATAGTATAAAAGGGGAAATGGTTTGTGATGTGACACAAAACAACCGTAATTCGCAATTCGTAATTCGTAATTCATTCGTCTGGGACGCATCCGGCATGCCTTCGGGAATTTATATTGTCAGGGCAAAAATCGGAAACACAACCCTGGTAAAACAGATGACCCTGCTGAAATAAGTGTCCGGATTAAAGCTCTTTGGATATAACCGGATGTAAGTTCCGGTATCGGCAAAACCTATCAGCCGATTAGCACGAGGCCTGTCATAGACCAGAAATGGACTATGATAAAGCGGCCCGATCCGCCTGAGGCGGATAGCCTGAAAGGGCGCTATAAGAGGACGAACCTCTATTTTATAGGCGAAGTCAGCAGTGATACGTGAGAGATAGGGAATAAAGGCGTATTAACTCTTCCGGGGTATCAGGGGTCGCATGCATTGAAGTATTGCTGATTTGCGCAATTGTGGTAAAGATAAGTGAGAACATTGAAAAGGATTGTGAAGGTTGTTGCGGGACGGGGGAATCCACGGAAAATGTCTTTCCCCATCCCGCTTCTTCTTACAAGAATATAAGGAAATCCAAGGGAGAACTGGCTGAATAAATGATTCGCACGAAAGAAATTATAGCGTGAGAAACGACCCTAATTTATGTTACTATAAAGAGAGAAAGACCATTTTTCTCTTTGCGCCCTCCTTTTCGGTAGCGTTCGAAAATACTGCGTAAATATTCCCTTTTGGCGGCGTTTCCCATAGATATATGTCCCCTTTCCTTGGGTTACATACATTATGAGGCAACGTATCGAAAGACTTTTTAGCACCCCCTGGCTTCGGTTACATTATTTGTGAGGCAATTCGCCGGCGATTACACTATAATAAAGAACTTGACATAGTTGAGGATAGGAACTATAATTATAGTTAATCGATTAAACGGTATTTTGGCAATACGGCCATTTTCTAAATGATATTAAAGATGGAGGTAATTGAAAATTTATGGTTAAATACAAACTATTTATTGGAATCCTATTATTTGTAATGTTTCATTTAGGTTATACAATTACTCTTGTAGGTAGTTATTCTTCCGGTGGAATTATGATTAATGTTAAAGTGGTTGGTAATTATGCCTATGTGACACAAAATGACAGTATTTGTTTGAACATTATCGATATAAGTGATCCATCTGCGCCATCATCTGTGTCTGCGTATACATGTTATTGTCCACCCTTAAATCACCGCGTGGCAGATGGTTTGGCGATATCTAATAACTATGCCTATTTAGCATACAATGAGCAAATTAGTGCATTACGAATAATCAATATTTCAAATCCACTGTTTCCAGAATTGAGTGGGCAATTATCAAGTTCTTTCACCTGGATAAGAGGGATGGAGATATCAGGAAAGTATTTATATATGACAGGCGATAGTGGATTAACAATAGTTGATATAAGTGATCCCGCCAACCCCATTATAACAGGAACATATAATATGTTTGGGCTCCAGGCTCATGATGTTTTTATACAAAATGACACCAATGCATTCATTTCGCATTATATACAAAATTTATTTACTAGTGGCTTTGCTATAATTAATGTGAAAACGCCGACTTCTTCAACACTTAGTAGTTTATGCACTACAACTGTAGCTCCGATAAAAATAGAGGTAAATGGTAATTATGCATATTTAGCCAATGGAGATAGTGGTATTCAAATAGCCAACATAGAAAATAGTGCAGCGCCCACAATTGTAAGCACCTGCCGTATTGGTGGTTATGTAAGCAATATTAAAATAGTCAATAATTACATTTTTGCAACAGTTCGAGATAAAGGTTTCTATGTTATTAATGCCGCAAACCCACTTTCACCAATAATAGTAGATAGTTTTCTTGTTAATTTGGATGCCAATTTTAATTATATTGACATACAGGGGCAGAATGCTTTTATTACGGACCACAATCTTTTAATATTTGACGTTTCGAAGTACGTTGCAAACGAAAACATCCCTCAAAGACAAATATCTCTTAATTTAAATATACGCCCTAATCCATTTAATGGAACTACTCAGATAAATTACATAATAAATAATGGGTCTGTTCAATATAAATCACCTCACAGAACGAAAGTAAACTTATCAATATATGATTGCCAAGGGCGACTAATAGAGGTGCTTGTCAATGCGAATATGAATAATGGCAGTTACTTTGCAACGTGGACTGGCCAAAATCAAACATCAGGCCTATATTTAATTGTATTAAAAAATGACCAATATACAGTGAATGCGGAGCGATGCCTGATGATAAAATAAAATCAATGAGACAAGATCATTTATCAAGGAGAGCGTTATGTATGTTTTATGTCTGATAATGTTATGGTTAACTGTTTCGGTAGCCGCGCTTACTCCAACGGATAGCATGGTGATTAATGCTATGGCAGACAGTACCTCTAAATATAAAATATATAAAAACCCATCTATTGTTAATCATTCGATAAATGGTAAGTATAAGCATCAAGTAATATTTAATAAGGATGGAGCGTATTATTTTTATTTAATTAATTTGTACTCAAACGCAATGATGTTTCATAACTTCAAATACGTTTTTGTTGACACGCTAACATTGCATGATACTAGTATTGTGCTCGGTGATTTGCCTCTGGAGTATAGTATAGATTCAATGCTGTTAATTAAAAGTAAATAAGGAGTCACAATGAAAATAGTCATAATAGTGGTTCTATTATTCAATCTTGCATATTCAACTAAATGGGCATTATTGGTAAACGGAGGATACGACAAAGAAAATAATACGTGTCATTTTCATAGAGATATCACATTAATCTATTCGACTCTTTTAGGCAAGGGATTTGATAGGGAACATATAATAGTTTGCGAAAGCGATGGTTATAATACACAAGACGACCAGCGGTTAGTTGTTACGACGAATGATCAGCAGGATATTATATCAAGTAATTATATAAGCACCGATCCTGATTTTAATGAAGATGGAGTGAATGAATTAACTTGTGGAGCCACTGTTGAAGAAATAAGAAATCAGATGATATATTTAAAAAACAATGTCCAGCTTGAAGACCTACTTTTAATATATCTTGGTGATCATGGGGATCGTGATGATGGAGTGTCTTACTTAAATACCTGGAACGGTATGAATACGGGTAATTATAGTCAATTAAATTTTAGAGATGATATTGATGAAATAACTTGTGGGACTATAGTGTGTTTGTTTGGAATGTGTTATGGGGGTGGTTTTGTAGACGCACTACAAGGAAAAGATAATGTTATTGCGATGTCACTAGCCCCAACCGCAGATGTTGGTTATTATAGATATGATATGGGCCATGTTTCATTACCATATTACTTTTTTAGTTCGATTAGGGGACATTTTTCGCCACCTGGAGAAAAACACTTCGTATCCGATTATAACTATACTCTAGTTTTTCCCAACGCCACATTAGATGGGCCTGTTTGTGATAATATTATGAACAATGATGATTTTGTAATTACCATTAAAGAAGCATGGGATTATTATCTCTATTGTGAAGCAAATTTATTGGGAGGCATGAATTCACGTCAGAAATTTTATTCAAGTGGTTCAATGACACCTTACATTGTTAGTCTTGACATTAAACCTGTAATACGTTATGATAATACCAGCACCTATCTGAATTATTTTGATGACATACAAACGGCTTTTCAATATGGTTATTTTAATAGTGGCGAACCTTATATAGATGCATTTGGTGAAACTAAGACTAAGACAGAAGATATTATTCTTATGCCTGGTACTTATTCACTTCCTTCCGATTTAATTTCTTCAAACGGAGTAATTTTTCCGAATAATTTTGTTATTTCTAATGATGTAACAATTGACTTAAATGGGTATGATATCAAGATGGAAGCGGAAGTAAGTTCCATAAGTTATAGCCCAGGAGGCCGATATGAGGCCCGCGATTTGTATATAACAGGATATGATAATTTAAAGGAAGCTTTTGGTGGAACAGATAATGCACAAATCACAGGTGTTAAAGCTTTAACAACATCCTCGAATACTGCAGAAGGTATTCAGTGTGACAATACATACGGCCTTTTCTCTACTCTTGAAAATGCAGTGTCACAAATCAATAGCAGTACAAAAGCAAATTATTTGTATATGTATGAGGATAACATATTAGCTAATGATGTTTATTTGAGAAATGCTGTAAATGTTTGCTTACAATCTGGAGCCAGTCTTGATCTGAATGGTCATTCTTTAGCGATTAATGGGGATGTGGGTAGTATAACTATTGAAAACTCTCAATTATTGTCAGATGCTTATGTTTTTAGAAGAGAAAATAATTCAATTTATACGATTTGTCCTTCGTTAACGGTTGCAGCTTCTTTATTACCAGAATTTACACCTCAAATAATTGAGAAGATACCACCAGATCAGACAGTATTCGTGGATAAAACAAATAATGCGGGAATACAGAATGATAAATATTATAGTTCTTCAGCTGTATTTTGTAATTTTGTCGACCAAGGGCCGATTAAACCTACGAAGAATATGATATTGATTAATAAGCTTAGAACGACCACAGAATCAAAAGGATTGAATAGACTTTATTCTTTAAGTAATGGTGCTTTTACAAAAGTAAGCGCTAATAATTTATTAACTCCGCAAACCGATGCTGTGTTTGATGATTTAAACAATGTGTATAACACTAAAAACATATTGGTTTTTGATTATGATGGAAATGGGTACGACGACCTATTGTTGTGCAATGATTTTAGCGCACATTGTTCTGAAGGATGTCCAGCTGCACCTGACCAACTTTATAAAAACTTAAATGGAACGAAGCTTGAATTAGTTAATTCTGTAAATGGGTATCAAGACCCTCCATTTTCTATTGGGGGTTCAGATACAAGGGCTGCCGCATGGGCAGATATTAACGGAAACGGGAGATGCGAACTGATTTTAGCTAATGCAAATGATGACGGGGTTGGTGGGTCAGTTGGCCGCTTGCGTGTTTACTCATATAATGGAAGTGACCAGTTTACCGATATAACCAGTTCTGTAATTGCTGATAACTTCGTAGCATATGCGCTTAGGATTGAAAATGTTATCGGGAATGGGCTTGAAATATGGATTATCACGGACGATGCAGCTGGTGGCAAAAGAGTATTACGATTAATAAAGGATGTGGTGGATGGCAAGTACCATTTTAAAAATCAAGGGGTATGTGTAGACACGTGGGTCAATGTCAACGGGGTGTTTGCATATGATTTTGACATGGCCGATGTTGATAATGATGGGCAAATGGAGTTGTTGGCGTGGAATATGATTTGGGACTATAGCAGCATTACAGAAACATTTTTACCGATGTTTGGCCTTGAAGAACTTTCAACGTGTGGTATGATAATGGGATGTAAGTTTTTTAATTTAGATGATGACAATAATAATCTTCCGGATATTTATTTTACCACATCAAAAGGTGTTGATTTAATATATCAAAATAAATCAACAGCAACTAATATACAATATGATCTGTATACGTTTATGTCTACTGGGTGGGGCCAGGCATCTGGTATCGCGATAGGACTGGACTATGAAAATGATGGTCATGATAGAATGGATGTGTTTAAATGTGATTTTAGCGCACAACATGGAAACAAAATATTGAAAAACGAATGGCCTGGAACTGCAATTTTCAAAATTGCCCTTCGAGGTAAATATGACGCTTATGGTGCTGGCTATAGTAATGTTGGTGGAATAGGCGGGAAGGTATATGCATACCAAAGCGGGCATCTTGGCGACCCTGATTATATTATAGGTGCATCGACAATCAATAATTGTCAGTCTGGCAATATTGGATATTACCAGCCTTACGCAACTTTCAAATTTGCGGATAGTATCAATTGTGACGTGAAAGCAGTTTTCCCGTCTGGAAAAATTACCTGTTTAATTGATGTTCCACCAGGACAATATGTTATCGAGGAAGAAGGGCCAACTTCACATTATGTTTCTGTAGGAAGTGCCGTTGATTACTCAACGGGCACATTATCCGTCAATTCTGCAAAGAAGGAGATTTTTGGTTTTAATACTTTATGGCTCACGGGAAACCGCGGGAGGGGAGATAGCATCATAATCAACGGGGTTGGGTATACAATCGATTCCGTAACCTCAGAGACACGTCTTGTTCTGACATCTTACCCTACGCAAACATTCTCAGGATCATATGTAATTAAAAGAAAATACCCCACCTTCCAAGCCTGGGCCTCCCAATGCCGTAACCTGGTTTCTGCCCAGGAAAGCGAAGTCGCCATTCTGTATAACGACGGCTCTGAACACATTGCCCAAGGTATCGGCACTTGGGACGGCAGCTGTACCTGGACCACCAGTGCTGATTATCGTCTCACCATCACAGCAGGAAACAAACACAATGGCGTTCAAGGCTCCGGTGTTGTCCTCAACTGCAACGCAAATGCCTGGAACCTCTACCCCTCATACGTAACCATTGAAAACCTCGATATCCGTAACACCGGAGGATATGGCATTTATGTTGGAGGTGACTACACAACCATCCGTAATTGCATTATCAGAGATGGTATCCGTGGCCCTTATATCGAATACAACAACAACCACGACAGCCTTTACAATAACACTATCTACAACATGTCAGCCGAAGGCATCAAATCAGACTGCGGCCAAACCTACAATCCCCCCTTTATTGCCAACAATACCGTATTTAACTGCGACAGTGCAGGCATCAGAGTGGAAAGCGGGAACAATGTAGTTGTGAACAATATCTGCTATGGTAACAACCCGGACTTTGCAGAAAACTGGTCAAATGCTTTGGGTATAGACGATATTCGTAACATATCCGGCGACGGTTCTATTACCCAGGTTACCGGCTCATCAGACAATTTCGCCAACGTAACCCTTACCCAATTGGCCTTTGCTAACCCCTCCACCAATTCTCCAAACCTGCATATAGGGCCAAACAGCATAGCCCGCGACGCAGGCCTGGATTTGTCTCAGAAATTCAAAAAAGACATAGACGATTCAGTCAGGACCGTTCCATGGGACATTGGAGCAGACGAGTACAAAGATGGTGAAATACCACAACCCCCATCTGCGAACATGCGGTATGTATCCATTGGAAGTGCTTCAAACTATGCGGAAGGGACCATAACCGTTACGCTAGGTTCCCGCATGGTTACAGGCACAGGAACAACCTGGCTTACCAGCAATAGAGGAAAAGGCGACAGCATCGTAATAAATTCCAGTGCTGGTTACACGGTAGATTCAGTGTTGTCCAATGGCTCTCTATTGCTAACAACATATCCCACAACATCTTACGCTGGCACAGACTATTACATTAAACGCCGGTATTCAACATTTGATGCTTGGGAAAATCAGAACCGGAATCTTGTATCAGCAGACCAGAGCGAAATCGCCATTCTCTATAAAGACGGCACCGGCATATACACCAAGAAGACCATTGGCGACTGGACAACTGATGCCGGGCATCGTTTGACCATTACCGCAGCGCCCAATAACCGCCATACCGGAATTGCAGGCATAGGAGTGACTATTAACTGTAACGCTGATGCATGGAACATCTACACCAGTTACACGACCATAGACAACCTTGAGATCAAGAACACGAATTCCTATGGAGTATATTTAGCCGGTAGTTATTCATGTGTACGGAATTGTGTCCTTCATGATGGCGCTAAGGGTGTAACTGTCGTATACAACACCCGCCATGACAGTGTATACAACAATTTCGTCTTCAACATGAGCCAGGGAGGTATAGAGTCGGGCTGTGGACAGACCTATGATCCCCCTGTAATAGTGAATAATACGGTCTATAACTGCGGTGGGGCGGGCATACGACTTGAAAGCGGTCCCAATGTGCTTATCAATAACCTGTGCATCCAGAACAACCCTGATTTTGCCGTTAATTATGCCAATGCCATACAGGCTGATGATACGAACAACATTTCCTCAGATGCTTCGATAATTGCCCTTGGCAGCCCGACAAAGAACATTGGGAATGTGACTTTGGCCCAGGCGGCATTTGTTAGTACCACAACAGGTTCAGAAAACCTGCATATTCAAACTTCCAGTTATGCTAAGAACGCTGGTGCAGATCTGAGCTCTATGTTTGTTGCGGATATAGATGGCGGCACAAGGGTTAACTGGGACATTGGGGCAGATGGGTATGGCATAGGCATGGCAAAGGGTGCCAAAGAACAGCAGGCCCTCACTGAGCAGTACCCGACAGTATTCGCTCTATATCCGAACATGCCGAATCCGTTTAATCCTACGACTACCATCAAGTACGATATACCGCACCGCACAGGGTTACAGAATAGCCATTTCACACGCCTTGAAATCTATAACATCCGTGGCCAGTTGGTACGCACACTGGTGAATGAGGTTAGAAAGCCTGGCTATTATTCTGCCATCTGGGATGGGAGATCCGACATGGGCAAGGGAATTGCCAGCGGTGTGTATATCTACCGGATAACAGCAGGCAATTACGTCAAAGAACGTAAAATGCTTCTCGTGAAATAAGGGGTCGCAGCCATGAATCGTTTACTTCCCGTACGCGTCATTATCCTGGCAGCCCTCGTTTTGCCGATGACCCTCTTTTCTGCATCGCTTGAAGCCACCCTGCAACCCATATATGAATGTTCGCTCCCTGACATGGGTATAGACAGCGGCAGCGGTGCATTCGGGTTTAAAAGGGCGCGGCTCGCGCTGGTTACGGAGAATGCTGCGGCCGGATTTGCCTACGACGCTGAGATAAAAGTTGACTTCACTGAATCGGGTACGCCCTATTTTTTAAACACCTGTTTTATTGACGCGACATTAAAAAAACAGATTAAAGTGAAAATCGGCAGATTTAAAGTACCTTTTGGCATGGAAGTGCTCACCGGTCCGGCGAAACTTGCTTTTGTAGACCGTTCCCGCTCATCCGGCATGGTCAAGGACGCCCAAATGGCGGGCTACCAGGATGGTCTCATGGTCCATGGCAAACTGCCGTTTAAGACATCCTATGGCATAGGTATTTTCAACAACAGGGCAAACCTGGTTTCCGGATATAACCTGCTCGAACTTGCGGCAGCACGGGTCAGGTGGAAGCCCCTGAAAATCCTTGCTGCTGAATATGCCATAGCCTACAGCGACATTGAACGCGTGCCGGGCCAGGAATACCAGGCAGTGTTCAACAATGCGGGTCTGACGCACGAGCCGGTGGCGTGGTACAAGGGCCGCTACGAAGCCTTGTGGGGCAGCGACAGTATTGCGCGCTATGTGTCCGGAGTGGATCCCCTGCGCTATGCGCTGGTCACAGACCAGGTCTTTTCCAGGAATGCAGGGCCATATGTCGTACGGTTTGCCCTGGGTATTGAACTTATATCGCGTCCGGATAATAGCAGAGATGTGGCATTGCGGCAGGGCATTGATTTTATAGTGAACAAAGAACTGCAGATACGGCTGAACCACTCCAATGGATACACCACGTCTTTGCGGACGCTAGAGGACGATTCTTTTATGTTGAGTGTGCTCTTCCAGCCATGCATTGACTTGGGCGGAAAAACCAGCGCCGGGGAAGAAGAATGATCCTGATCGATTTTGAAGGCATTGACGGAAGCGGCAAAACCGCCCTGTCCAAAATGCTCGAAGAAGAGCTGCGGCGCAGAGGCCTTGCCGTGTATCATACGCGCTCGGGCGGAGAACTTCAGTCGCCCATTTCGCGGGAAATACGGACCCTGTCGCGCAACCCCAACCATCTAATGATGGGGGACTTTACCGAAGCCCTGCTCTATCTTGCCCGCGAACGCCAGCTGCTCGAGGAAACAATCCTTCCCTTGAAGAAAAAAGATGTCTTTGTCATCACTGACCGCTGCTTCTACAGTCACTTGGTCCTTTCCGTGCACGGCCGCGGCCTGGACCGTAAAATCATGGAGCGTCTGATACGCCCTCTCACTTCGGGGATTGAGCCTGACATGGTTTTTCTGTGCGATGTAGACATTACCACGAGCCAGGTGCGAAAAAAAATCCAGAAATACCTGAAAGAGACCGCGCCAGATGATTTTGGCAGAAAAGGGCTTGCAGGCATTGAGCTCAGGCAAAGGGTGCGTAATGGTTTCATTTCCCTGGCAAGAGAGAAGCACCGCACCTGGACCATTGTTCCCAACGATTGTCTGACCCTGGACCAGGCCTTTTCCCGGATTTGGGCCGTCATAGGGCAAAAATACGCGAAAAAAATCGGATTACAAAAGCGGCCGGCTCCTGCAAAAGGCTCATCGTATCATTTGGCTTGCGTAGAACGCGAACCCGCAAAAAACCTGAAGAGCGTGACTAAGGCCTTTTACCAATCCCTCGAAGGGCTATCGCCTCAACTCATTGGGTATTTTCTCCAGGGTATTGGATCTGACCAGGCCTATACCATGCGGGAGACCCTGGTAAAAACGAGCCCGGAAATGCTGCTCTATAGTTTAAAGAACTTGGTCGATCCAAAGGCCTTTGGCTATTTTCATCGGCTAAAAGAGGCCTTTCCGCGCCATGTGGCCTGGGCCCAGCACAATTTGATAGTCACTAAAGAATCGCAAAAGCTGCGGCAAGAACTTTTTAACAAAACCCCGGAACTGGTCATCCGTTCGCTCAAAGGCATTGACCAGTCCTGGGCGCATGAACTGAGACTCCGCGGGCTGGACAACCATCCGCAAGAAGTCCTTATTTCCCTTGCGGGTATCCAAACCGATACCGCGGCTGGACTGCGGTCGCGGCTCGCAAAGAAAAAATACGCTGACGCGCTACTGCAATCGCTTGCGGGAATCGATACGGAATTTGCATGGGACATGCGTGAAAAATTTCAGGACACGCATGCGCTCTTTGTGTTGCTGAGCCTGACCGGCCTGCAAACAGAGGCGGCGCACGCCCAACGGAAACAGTCCATAAAAAAAGCGCCAAAGGCAGTGGCCTGGTCGCTCAAATTCTGCGACGATCCGGAATCGTGGGCGCTGCGAAACCAATGTCTTGACGCTTATCCGCAGGTGCTCGATTCCCTGAAACATATGGCCTGTCCCGAGGCTGACGCGATCAGGTCGCGGTTGTTCGGCAACTTTCCCAGTCTTGTCTTGGACAGCATGGGCATTGTCTACAACGCCTTCACCTATGAAAAGAACCCTTGGATTGCGCGGGCGAAAAAAGCGATGTTTAAGAACAGGCTTTTCCTGAAAAGCATTGTCGAACGAGAGGACAAAAGGACAAGGAGCGCTCCCTATGCCAGAATTCCTGAAAACCCTGCCTGAGGCCGCGCAGTCAACGACCGCGGTCGCTTTTATTCTCAAATTGTGCGTTTCCACGATACTCGGCGCTGTCATAGCCTTCCACGTCACTGCCTTGGACAAGATCCGCAAAAAGCCCAAGCGTATGACCATTGCCAAAGCGCAGATTCTCATCTGCATTGCGGGTACGGTCATGATACTGGTCATTGGCAACAGTGTGGCGCGGGCCTTTGGCCTCTTTGGGTTGGGGAGCTTCATCCGGTTCAGGACATCGGTAAAAAGCGCCATGGACACAGCCATCATCTTTATTCTTATCGCGATCGGCATGGCCGTGGGCGTGGGCATGTATGTACCCGCAGTGCTGGTGGTGGGCTTTCTATACGTTATCCTGATCGTGTTGGACAAAATCAGGACCGTGGAGAGCGAAAATGCCGCACCTGCCGGACCGGACAATGCGCCCAGTGAAGGAGTTCGATAAAATGCGTACACTGCTTACGCTCCTGCTTGCAACAATGGCATGCCTCTGCCTGCTGCACTGCGGCGGAAAAGACGCTATACCGGTTACGCCCGATGATACTGAGGGAAAAGCGGGAAAAATCGTGATCAATGAATTCATGACCAGCAACAGGCAGCTGGGCGCCGACACCATAATACTCGACGATCAGAGCGACGCGGCAGACTGGATCGAATTTTACAATGCCGGGGACTCGGCCATGAGCCTGGTCGGCCTGTGGGTCACTGATGATACCCTTGATCCTCTGCAATACGCTCTCGACGACACTGTCTTGCAGCCCGGCGGGTTTTACATACTCTGGTGCGACCATGATTCCTTGAACGAATTTCCCAACCATGCGCCCTTCCGCCTCTCCGCGGGCCTGGGCGAGGTCATTGGCCTCTACCGAACAGCGGACACGTCCATAGCCGACCTCATCGATTTCAGCGCCATACCCGAGGCACGGGTGACGAACAAGTCGTATGGCAGGGTCCAGGACGGCGCGCCCACTTGGTGCCAGCAAAGTTTTCCCACACCCTGCTTGCCCAACAGGGGATAACGCAGGTGAACCAGCTGACCAGGAACAGAAACGAGCTGAAATACCTTCTGCCCCGCGCCTCCGCATTGCGCTTAAGAAAACTGGTCGCTGAAAACCTGGCGCGGCATGTTCATACCCCTGGAAAAATGCTCACTCTGGTATCAACCATCTATTTTGACACGCCGGATTTCTTTTTCCTGAGGCAAAACGAGGACAATCCGAAACATAACGCGAAAATACGGGCCAAGGAATATTATTATTTCGACGCTGAACTGGTTGAGCATGCGCGCGATTTTGACTCGCTCTTCGAATATCCGCCCCATGTATTTCTTGAGATAAAAAGCCGCACAGACGATGTGACTGCGAAAAAAAGGGTACAAATACCCAAAACAGCGTGCAACGATGTGCTGCGCTTCATTGCCGAAAACCAGAGTCAGGAGTGCGTTGATTTTTTCAAGGCAATCAGAGACCTGCTTGCGCGGACAACAGGAGACCAGACCATTGCCCCAGCGTCTATAGCAAACTACCAGCGGGACGCATTTCAGGACCAGGAAGGCACGCTCCGGATCTCCTTTGATTCAGACCTCACCTTTCACCGGCCGCCCATTGACCTCTTTGCGGAGAAAAAAGCCCTTATCAAAGAGCATCTTCCCCCTGCGTTGGGCAATGAAAAAAACACCATTCTCGAAATCAAATACCTCGATGTGGTGCCCGCATGGCTTTCAGGCGCGTTGCGCGATCTTCCTCAGTCTGATTTCTCAAAATTCCGGGCCTGCGCCCAATGTGTCAGAAATGCGGGGACCTGATGCCCGTTTCGCGAATGGTTCCTGTTGTTTTTGCCACGCTTTTTGTCCTGTGGTCACTTGGTGGCGGAGCGGAGATTCTCCGGCCGGTTATTGAACGGGTATATCCCGAGGAATGTTATGCCGGTGCCACGGTCACCATAGTGGGCAGCGGTCTTGTCCCAGACAGCGGAGGTGCGCAAGTGACCGTGGATAAAGCGTCCGCGCAGGTGCTTTTTGCGCGCCACGACAGCATGGTGATCAAGCTGCCCTATACGCTCAACGAAGGGCAGACCAAGATCCGCGTGTTCAACCGCGATGAAAAAAGCAAACCCTTCCTGATTTCCGTGATCACGCTTAATACGCCCAAAATCATCCGCTTCATGCTCGGTGGCTTGGCCTTTCTGCTTCTGGGCGTCTTTACCCTCACCGCTGGCCTGCGGAAATATACGGACCGCCGCATTCGGCGCATCATCGACGTGATGGTGCGCAATCCCTGGCTTGCCTTTCTCACCGGCGCCCTGCTCTCGTCGGTCTCGCAGTCGTCCACTTCCGCGGGCCTGCTGCTGCTGGGCATTGCGGACGCTGGCATCATAACACTTTCCAAGTGCCTCTGGGTGCTTGTGGGCGCCAACATAGGGTCAACAATTACCGCCTTTTTCCTCCAGTTCGGCATTGCCAAACACGCCATTCTCATTATTGCAGCCGGAGCAGCCCTCACGGTTGTTTCGCGGGGAAGGCGGTACAAATGGTTTTTACCCGATCTCGTGCTTGGCGCGGGCTTCCTGTTTTATGGCGTGCATATCCTGGAAAACGGCTTTACCCCGCTCGAGGGCCATCCTGCGGTCATTGATTTCTTTTCCGCGTATTCGGCCGCCACGCCCACAGGGTTCGCCTTGTGCTTTATAGCGGGTGCGCTGCTGGTCATGGCCCTCCAGAGCTCGGGAGCGGCCACCGTGCTTCTGGTGGGCATTGCGCAGACCACGCGGCTCTTTGATCTTCCCTCATGCGTGGCTGTGCTTATGGGCGTCAATTTCGGTGTGCCCCTGGTCCCGCTCCTCGTGGCGCGCTTCGGGGAGGTGACAGGCAAACGCACGGCTTGCGGCCATTTTCTGATCAACACCTGGGGAAGCGTTGTCGCGCTGGCGGCCTTTCCTTTTCTGCCCGGCCTGGTGGACGCCCTGGTGCCGGGCTCTCCATACCTGATCGATCCTGACAAAAAGATCATTTATCCACTCATCGGCCTTCACGTCTCCGTGGCCTTCCTTGCGCTGAACCTCCTTTCGGCCCTTACGGCCCTGCCCTTCCTGCGGCTGCTGGAGCGCTTGGCGGTGAAATGGTATCCGCACGAACAATCAAAGACCGAGAAGGAACTGGAAAGCGTTGGCGTGCGGGACCAGGGGGCCACGCTGCAAAAAATAGCGGAGAAGATACGCGACATGTCGCTGATAGACCAGCGGCTGCTGCATCGCCTTGAACAGATGCTCTCGGCAGGCCCCGAGGCGGGACTCAGGGAAATGGAGGCGCTCCTGACATCCATGGGCGACCTGCATGGCGCCGTGGTCGCGAAAATATCAGGTCTCATGAAAATAAGCGGATATAGCGTTAATGTGCTGAAGCTGGAACAGTCCATGTACACGGTCGTGGAACTCTACAAAATCAGTTCGCTGGCGCACAGGGCCCTCACGTCGGTATTGACCCTTGACCGGCACAATGTGACCCTGACTGGTGAACTAGAAAAACAGGTGAAAGACCTGAGCGGCAAGATCATCGGTTTCATGGAAGACCTCGGCGCGGTCCTCGACGACCCGGCATATCTGACAAAGGCGGAGATACGCTATCGTGAGATCGCCATCAACCGGGCCGAGGAACGGACAAAGGCGCTGCTCATTGAGGCCATTGGCAAGGCAGCCTACACGCCCGAAACAGGCCAGCACTTACTCCAGCTTATCAGCACCTACGAACAGATCGGCAACCACGTATACCGTATATTCGACTTCTGCCTGCTTCAGGCGGACAACGTTCGATAGAGAGATACTGTCTGCGCGGCGATACTATCCGGGTCGTGCTCCTGCTCCATTTTCCTGCGCGCCGCTGCCGCAAGCGTCTTTCGCAGGCCCCTGTTGGCGATAAGCAACCCCAACTTGTCCAGCGCGTCCACTGGCCGTGTAATGTCGAAGAGCAGCCCGTTGATCCCATTGTCGATCATCTCGTTGATGCCGCCCACGTCGCTTCCCACGCAAGCGCACCCCGAGGCCATGGCCTCGAACAGAGTATTGGGAGAATTATCGAACAGCGAAGGAATAAAGAAAATGTCCGCCTTTTGATACACTGCCGGAAGAGACGCGCGCGGCAAGGGCCCGAGGAATTCAACGCGGTCAGCGCAATTGCCCGCGGCCTCCCGGATAAGCGCGGCATAGTCCATGCCGCCATCTCCGGCAGTGCCGCCCGCGACAGTGAAAAGCGCGTCCGGGTGCGCGCGTAAAAGCTCCCTCACCATCGCGGTTATGATAAAGACCCCTTTGCGCCGCTCCAGACGGCCCGCAAACAGGATTCTAACCGGCCCCTGCGCTTCTTCCCGGGGTGCGGGATGAAAATGGGCTATGTCCACGGGGTTGCGGATGACTGTCACTGTTTTCTCGTCAATGCCCCAATAGGCGCACACCTCGCTGCGTATGGCGTTGCTCGACGCAGTGATGGCCCTGGCATTGTCAATCGCAACGCGTTCGAGACGGTACCAGGCGCGCCGCCGCAGTGTGGGGGCCACCTTATTGAGCCGGTCGATGAGAAACGTGGGCGAATGGAGACGCACGACCAGACCATAGGGCACCCGGGTAAAAGTGCTTGCCTCGCCGTTGTATTCGGGGATCTGGACAACATCGAGTCCATGCTCTTTGTAAATAGCGTTGAACTGGGTGAGCGCGGCAAATGAATACCCGCGCTGGTACGCGATTTCAGGCAACAGACGGCGCAAAAGCCGGCCACGCAGTCCGGGCTCGGGCATTGGCGCAATCGCGCGCACAGAAACGCCCGGATTGAGCGTATCGGCCCGCATGCCTTCTTTCTGGAGAATGATCACCTGGTTGCCTGTTGCGGAAAGGGCATTGGCCATGGAATAGGTATAGGTGGCAAGACCGCCGTGCCCTGCACCAGACTCCGGGTATTCGGATACCACCATGCCAATGCGCACGGTTACCAGGCCCCCCGTGAAGAGAGGACCGCGGGAACAGTGAGGAGCAGTATCTTTATGTCCCTCAAAATGGAGGGATGGTCCACATAATCGATATCAAGTTCCATCATGCGGTAAAAATCAATGTTGCTGCGACCCATCACCTGCCAGAATCCGGTAAGACCAGCGCGTACTGTCAGACGACGGCGCATCCATGGCTCATACGATTCGACCTCATGCACCAGGGGCGGCCGGGGCCCCACTAGGGCCATATCTCCCCAAAACACGTTCCAGAACTGGGGCAATTCGTCGATGCTGAACTTGCGTAGCAGCCTGCCCGCGGCCGTGATGCGCGGGTCGAGGCGGCTTTTAAAGATGGGCCCGCCCATTTCGTTAATCCGGTTGCGCTCGTTAGCGGTAAGTTCGCGATCAATGGCCATGGTGCGGAACTTGAAAAACCTGAAAACACGTTCGCCCTTGGTCAGACGTTCCTGGGAAAAAATGACCGGTCCGCGCGAGGTGAATTTGATCAGCAAGGCGACAGGCACAAACACGAGCGCAAGCAGGCAACAGCCCGCGAAACCGCCCCCTATATCCATACAACGCTTGAGAAAAAAATACATGCCGGCGCTCCCGGACTTTTTTAGTCCTTTTTTGACCGGTAGTAGTGATAGTAATATTTGTAATACCCGTACGACGCGTACCGATGGGAAAGGTCGATGTCGTTGAGGACAAACCCCAGGATGTTCGCATTCACGTTCTGGATGGTATTGATGGCCCGTTCAAGAATGACCCGGTCAGTGGAATAGGACTTGACGACAAGAAGCGTACCGTCTACTTTGGTCGATAGTAGGGGCGCGTCAGTGACAGCCATGACCGGCGGCGTGTCAAAGACTATCAGGTCGTATTCCAGCTTCAGTTCGCCGATGAGCTTCTCAATCTTCTTGCTGGCAAGGAGTTCAGAGGGATTGGGCGTGAAACGGCCTGCGGTAATAACGTGAAGATTGTCGAGTCCTGTTTCCCTGACAACGCTCTTGAGGCTATTGCCGATGAAAAGGTCGGTGAAGCCATTTTCCCGCGGCTGTTGGAAGAGGTGGTGCACCACGGGCCTGCGCAGGTCTGAATCGATAAGCAGGGTCCGCTTGCCCATCTGGGCGCAGGCAAGGCAAAGGTTGCTTGCGGTAAGCGACTTGCCCTCGTGGGGGCCCGAGCTCGTGACAATAAGCGTGTGCAGGGGGTTATCGGGACTGGTAAAAAAAAGATTGGTGCGCAGGGAACGATACGATTCGGCAACAATGGACTCGTCCTTATAAAAATTGATGAGTTCCTTGGGATAGGTGGTAACAGCCTCTTTAGAGGACGACGAACTGCTACGCCTGCGGATTTCAATCTCTTCGGACTTTGCGATGTCTATGTGGGGAATGGTGCCTATGATGGGGATGTTGTAGGCCTCAAGGTCGTCGTTGGATTTGACCGTGGTATCAAGGAACTCGCGCAGGAAGATGTACCCGAAGCCCAGCATGAGTGCCACCATGATTCCCACGACATAATAAATGGCCTCCTTGCGCGGTACAGCGGACGTGGGGTAATACACCGCGTCGACCACGGTGACCCCGCCGGTTTCAGACGCCTTTTTGATCTTGGCCACTTCCACTTGTTCAAGCAATATATTATAGGTGTCCTCGTATACCTTGCGCGACCGTTCGAGGCGGGAGACTTCGAGGGACTGGTCCAGTTCGTCCGGATGGGACTTTTTGTACTGTTCTATCTTGCGCTGGTAGACCTTCATTTTATTGTTCACCAGGTCAAGCTCCATCTCGTTTTCAGCGACCACGGTGCGCATTTTCTGCCACTGGCCCACTACCTTGGCGTCGAGCCGTTCCTCTTTTGCCCCGTATCTCATCACCTCTTTCTCGAGCTGGTCAATGTCCTGGTTAATAGGCGATGAAGGGCCAAGGACCAGGCCCAGGGACTCGAGCCGCTTTTTCTCCTTTTCTTTTTTGCGCAGTTCCTCCTTGGCTTTGTTGTACTGCTCAGCGTTTTTGGGATCCGTGTTGGCGGGCGCCACCTTTCGCTCAAGCATGGCAAGGGACTGGCGGTTGGCCTCGTAGATCGCTTCTTTGGAGGCCCATTCGCTCCGTATCTCGTAATATTTGTCCTGGAGCAGCTTGAGTTCGGTTGTGGCGCCGTCGAAGGAATTGCCCGTTTTGTCGAGGTATTGACGATATGCGTGTTCGGCCTCCTCAAGCTTGTCGCGGATAATAGCGAGCTGTTTTTCAGTCTCCTTAACCGTGTTCTCCGCTTCTTCGGCCACCACTTCGCGGCATTTGAGCTTGAATATCTCGGTCGCTGATTGGGCCAGATTGAACGCCATGCCGGCGTGGCTTGCCCGTGCCGATAAGACGATGAACGATTCAAACCCGCCGCGCGACAGCGAGATGGACGAGGCGATATAGGCCGCAAGCTTATCCTCGACAGTGTCGCCCGCGGCCTTGGCCAGCGTGTCCCGGCCTACTTTTTGCAGGACCGCCTGGATAAAGGAACGGCTGTTGAAAATGCCCTGGTAGAAATCAAAGGAACGCGAAGGCCGCAGCATCTGCGGAGTCATGGGGTTGGTATTGCGCAGGTCCTCAATGACCAACTGGGATTGGGCGAAGTAGGTGTCGGGCATGGTGCGCACGTAGAAGATAAGCGGCGCCACTACCGCAAGCACAATGACAAGAAGACTCCATTTGCGCCGCAGGACAATGGTGACATAGTCCTTAAGATTGAATGTTTTTCCCGCGTGTTCCATGACCGTGCGCCCCTAGTTTGTTGTCCAGGCCTGCACCAGGAGGACCACGGTGACCAACGTCACGAAGTCCCGCAAATAGTCCATGAACTGGGACCAGGTAAGGGTCTTCTTGTACACAATGATCATGTCGCCTTCCTGCACCCGGGGGATTTTTTCCGTGTCGCCCAGTTCGTCCCAGAAGCTGCGCAGGTCAATAATTGTGTCTGCCTTTTTCCCCTCGAACGTGGTAATATGGCGCACCTTAGTAAGGTCAGCGTCTTTCTGCTGGCCGCCAGCCATTTGAATTAGATCGAAAAGGTTGGCGTTGGGAAAGGCCGTATAGAAACCGGGCTGATTGACCGCGCCCAGGACCTTCACGTTGCGCGATGTTTTGGCCATGGGGACAATATACACATCGCCGTTCTGGACATCGGGCAGGATGGAGAGGTCCGCGTCCGAAAGGAAGCGGTCGAGATTAACAATCTCCTCGGTTGTCGCGCCGTCCGACTGCCGTACGAGCTTGATAGATCGCAAGTCGGCCTGCGGGGTAAAACCCGCTGCCGAGACAAAGACCTCTTGGAGCGAGGCGCCTTTATCGATGAGTACCATGCCGGGTTTCATGACCTGGCCCAGCACCTGCACCTTTAGTTTTGACTCGGAAAGGAGGCTTACCACCACCAGGTTCTGGGGATCTACCTTTGCCACGGCCAAGGTGAGCTTGTCCATGAGTTCCTGCACGCTCATGTCGACCACGCTCCGGTCCATAAGCAGGGGATAATCGACAGTGCCGTCGTCGCGCACCACCACCTTCTGCGACAGGGCCTCGTTGCCCGGCACGGTGATCTCGAGCACGTCGCCGGTCTTGATTGTCCGGGCAAAAAGTGGTAAAACGAAAGCAATGATTAATAAAAATAATATGTTTTGTTTTTGCATAAGCTTGCCCAATTATTTGACCAAAAGCATTTTACGTTCTTTAATATAATTTCCAGACTGGAACCTATAAATATAAATTCCTGAAGCCAGGCATTTCCCGTTATTTGAGGTGCCATCAAAAAATATTGAATAATAGCCTGGTCGTTTTTTCTCATCCAGAAGCGTTCTGACTAACTGGCCTTTGATATCATAAATGGCAAGACGGGTATAATAATTGTTTGAAGTACTTTCCCTGAAGGGAACATCGTACCGAATGATCGTGGTGGGGTTAAACGGGTTTGGCATATTCTGGTGCAACGCAAATACCTTGGGATACTCTTCTTTTGGCGCCTGCTGCTCTCTGGCCCTCTTTGCCATGCCTATGCCATAGCCATCTGCCCCAATGTCCCACTGCACACGGACACCGCCATCAATATCGGTCACAAAATAACAACCTAAATCAGCTCCGGCATTGCGGGCAATACTACCAGCCTGTATGTGCAAATCCCGTGTGGCAGTGGCAGTGTCTGTAAAAGCGATCTGTGTATATGTAATACTAGAATGGTTCTTTGAACCAATGCCAATAACATTGAGGCTGTTATCGCCGCAGATATTGCTGGTATCGTTCTCGTTAAACCCTATTGACCCTGGAACCTCACTGAAATCAGCCCCATTGCCCATGCTGATGTTGTTCACAACATACATGTTGTTCCAGGCATAATTCCCATGGCTGCAACGGATGCCCTCATGGCAGCCATACGCGGTATTGTTCGCAATAAGGTTCCACTGGTTGGTAGCTATATCAATGCCTGCGGAATCAAAACCATACACAATGTTGTTGTACACGCTGTCGTTTTTGCCGTCGTAATACACATGTATGCCATGGCTGCTGCCGCCATGGAACAGGCAATTGCGTACCACATTGTTCCTGCCTGCAAGATATAACCCATAGTTGCTGGAATTCTTAACCTCCAGGTTCTCAAGGATGGTCCAGCCTTTGTAGAGGTTCCATACACTGCCCTGGCAATTGACCACAACACCGGTGTTTTCTTTACCCCTGTGTTGGTTCCTTTCATCAGCAGTTATGGTCAGTCTGTGCAAAGAATCAGTATGCCAGCCATCGTCTATGTGGCTCTGCCAGTTGACTACAAACTCAGCGTTATCATTAAACAAATATGCAGCTTCGCATAGGTCAGCTGCAACAAGGTCTCTATGCGTGCTTGCCCATGCCTGCAAGGTGGGGTATTTTCGCTTGATGGCATAGCTGTTCCCTGAATATGTTACACCAGCAGGAGTGGTGAGTACTATCCGAGTGTTTGAAGTCACAGAATCAATGGTATTGCCAAGCCCATTGATGATAATACTATCACCTCGTCCGCGGTTGTTATCAAGCCACTGGGTACCTGTACCAGTAACAGCCTTTGCCCCAGATGTCGCTGATATACTTCCTTCGGAATAGTCAGCCCTGGGACCCACTGATACATAACGAATTGGGGAAAGTTCTGGAATCTCGCCGGAAAACTCGTCTGCGCCTATGTCCCATGCATTACTCTGGGGCCGCAGGGTATCGTCCATGTCTTTCCTGAACAGGCTGCTCAGGTCTGCGCCTGTATTGATAGCAACACTTGAATACTTGATGTGCAGGTCTTTGGTTGCAGTGGCAGTATCAACAAACGCTATTTGGTTTGCAGTGATATTGTTCTTGCTGTTTGGCCCTGCGCCAACAGTCACAAGCGAGCCATCGCCTGCAATGTTGTTGCTATCATTGGCATTGAACCCTATTGATCCTGGAACTTCCTTGTAATCAACGCTGTTTTTCACGCTGATGTTGTTCACCACAAACATGTTGTTATAGGCATAATTTCCATGGCTGCACCTGATGCCTTCATTGCATCCGTATACCGTATTGTTGGCAATAAGGTTCCATTGGTTTGAGGCTATGCTTATGCCTGTGGAATCAAACCCATAAACAATGTTATTGTACACGCTGTCGTAGCGGGCATCATAATAAACATGGATACCGTATTGGGTGCCATTGTGGAACAGGCAGTTACGGACAATATTGTGCGTGCCGGCAAGATAAAGACCACAGTTTGATGAATTCTTGACCTCTACGTTCTCTAACGTGGTCCAGCCTTTGTAGAGGTTCCATACGCTTCCCTGGCAGTTTATTACTACGCCGGTGTTTTCCCTGCCTTTTTGACGGTTTCTTTCATTGG
>Ga0156586_1043_pt1 | contig 58333 bp, 53 predicted proteins | sample RifOxyB2_FD_111977 | JGI IMG/M metagenome (GOLD analysis project Ga0156586, IMG submission 111977) | Candidatus Raymondbacteria bacterium RIFOXYB2_FULL_49_35 | reverse complement strand
AAAGTGTCATAAGTGATACTCAAATTCTCTGGGATTGGCACGCCAGTATTCCTAAGAAAAATCGTATCATTCATCCACTCATCTGCGCCCACATGTACGGTCAGCTCCGTATCCACCGACGCATATTCCGGCACTGTTGTCAGCACAAGCGTGTTATATGTGCCAGCAGGCATGTCCGCAAGCGTAAAATTCCCGTTTGTATCGGCGGTAGCATATGTATTTGTGCCCAACAGAATGACAAAAATATACCCCGTATCAATATCTCCTTCCAACTTCACAATGCCCCGCAATATCCCGGGATCGTGCAGTGTATCGGACAGTTCCAGCGTGTCATCATCAACTTTAATGGAATCATGAAACGCCTTGCCGCTGTCGCCCTCTGCAAGCAAGTTGTACGTCTTTGCCGTAAGTGACTTTATACTATATCTGCCGTTCACGTCCGTGGTAACCGTAGCCGCCACTAATGAACTGGTGCGGGGATCCTGATCAGCCGCAATAAGCTGCACTATGGCATTGCTCGCAGGTGTGCCGTCCGGATAGTAAATATGCCCCATAACCAGCGCTGATTCCGTGCCCGATCCAGTACCTGCAACGTCTTTCGGACTGTTGGAACAGCCTCCCAGCACTAAAATAAAAACGACCCCTAAAACGTTAGCCAGATCAAAGATGAGCTTTTTCATACTTCCCGTCCTTCTTTAACTGCTTTTGAAACCGGAAAGAAATTAATATTTATATGATACACCCGCTCTGGGGCTTTTTGCTCGTCAGCCACAATTTGAAAGAGCCGCTTCTTGAACTCGCGCGTTTCTTCCTTGATCTTCTCAACCAATTCTTCGGACATACACAGAGTAAGAGTGCTTGCGGATATCTCTGTTTCCTTGAACCTGTCCCATGCCTCGAGCGCCACCCTCAGCATTTCCTTTTGATAATTAATGACGGCTATGTTGCGCACAGGCCCGCCGCCTTCAATAAAGGCCTCGGTCTGCGCATACCCGCCTTTTTCCTTTTTTATAATACCCAGCTTTTCCATGACCCGGAACCCTTTTTTAGCTTCAGAAGGCGCAATTTTAGGTATCAGAAGCTTTGCCAGAGCTTCGGGCCTGCTGTCTTTTACTATGGTTATGATTTCACGCAGAACGGAATTGTACCAGCGCGAATAAAATTCATACTGTTGGTCATCGAGGTTCTTCACGGACAATGACTTGCGGGCTGCGGCAATTTTAGAGAAATAAAAGTCTTTTTCGCTCTGGGTTTTTGCCTGGCAGAATGAGACTAGATCCTCGAAATAATCAGTCTGGTTTGCGGAAAGCCCCATTGCGCGGGCGATTTTAAGCAGCACGGATTTTGTCAGATTGCGCTCTCCCTTCATGACGTGCAGTACAAAGCCAGAACTACCGATGCCAGCCTTGGATGCCAAGTATTGATGGGAGAAATTTGGCTTGGAACTTTTTTGCTCCTTGAACCAGTCGCGCAAAAAAGCCCGGTAGTCGGAATATTGATATATGTCGGCCATGGAACCGCCTTTGTTTGTGAATACCATGTACATCAGTAATTATAGCGTTTTATCGGCAATAAAGCAACAGATTTTGTAAAAAAGTCTTCACGATTTGTGAATGCAATAGAAATGCTTTTTTGCCTATTTTAAAACCATGTATTCAGCATTCGCGTACTGGTCTTTTTCCTGCAAAATCTACCGCCTTGCTGGCGAGACAGGTCGTCTGTGCGAGCCTGAGGCGACTCCTTTTTTCAAATCTGTCCTTGCCCGTTTTGACGAGTTCAAGAGGATATTTTCAGAACGGTTCCAATAAAAGTACGGTTTCCGGCGGTCCGTAATAAAATCGTCGGTTCATAAATTCCTTAAATGCGGGTACTTGAAAGGTCAAAACGTAGAGGCAGAGAAAAAGAAGTCAAAGAAACTGCTCATAATTAAAGCAGCTTATGACCTGGGCAGCGCACAATAAACGCATCTATGAAGTTTGTACTGCAACCCATGGGCTGTTCAATTAGATACTGGCCAGCCGTTCTTCGAGTTTCTGGAGCTCGTGGTAGAGCGCCTTGGGCATGCGCGGACCAATGGCGTTGAAATGATCGCGCATGGAAGGAAGTTCAGCGCGCCACTCAGGACCGCTGACCTTGAGCAATTCGTCGATGTTTCCCGGCGGAATGGCAAGGCCCGCAAGGTCGAGCGCGTCGCGCGCGGGAAGAACGCCTATAGGGCTTTCCACGCCCTTGGCTTTTCCTTCAAGCCGCTCGAAAATCCATTTGAGCACGCGCGAATTGTCGCCAAACCCGGGCCAGAGCCACTTGTTATCAGCGGATTTCCTGAACCAGTTGACACAGTAGATTTTAGGAAGCTTTGCCTCGTCTGTGCGCGATGAAAATGAGAGCCAATGGGCAAGATAGTCGCCCATATTGTACCCGCAAAACGGAAGCATGGCAAAGGGATCGCGCCGTACTGTTCCGGCCTTGAGGTCGAGAGCCGCGGCAGTAACCTCAGACCCGATTGTTGCAGCGGTGAACACGCCATGCTGCCACGAAAATGTCTCGTATACCAGCGGGACCGTGGATGGACGCCTGCCGCCAAAGAGAAAGGCGCTGATGGGAACGCCCTTGGGATCTTCCCATTCAGGCGCGATGGCCGGACACTGGCGTGCTGGGGCGGTAAAACGCGCATTGGGATGCGCCGCAGGCTTGGTGCGGTCCCATTCCTTGCCGTTCCAGTCAATTATTTTTCCTTCAGGAGCATCGTAGCCAATGCCCTCCCACCAGACATCGTTGTCTTGGGTAAGCGCCACGTTGGTGAAGATTGTGTTTTTACTGATGCTCTTCATGGCATTGGGGTTTGATTCAGTGGAGGTTCCTGGCGCAACCCCAAAAAAGCCAGCCTCGGGATTGATGGCATAAAGCCGGCCGTCACTGCCGAACTTCATCCAGGCAATATCGTCGCCGATGCACTCAACTTTCCACCCGGGAATGGTGGGAATGAGCATGGCAAGGTTGGTTTTACCGCAGGCGCTGGGAAAAGCAGCTGCAATATATTTTTTGATCCCTGCCGGACTGGTAATGCTTAGAATGAGCATGTGTTCGGCAAGCCATCCTTCGTCGCGCGCCATGACCGAGGCAATGCGGAGAGCAAGGCACTTTTTCCCTAATAGCGCGTTGCCGCCATACCCTGAGCCGTACGACCAGATAAGCCGCTCTTCGGGAAAATGAGCAATGTATTTTTTGTCAAGAGGCGCGCATGGCCATTTGCCATTGTCCGATTCGCCTGCGGCAAGGGGCTTTCCCACAGAATGGAGACAGGGAATAAATTCGCCTGTTTCGCCAAGAACGTCGAGTACTTTGCTGCCCACGCGGGTCATGATGTGCATGTTGACGACAACATAGGGACTGTCTGTTATCTCGATACCGATTTTGCTGATGGCTGAACCAATGGGACCCATGCTGAAGGGAATGACATACATGACGCGGCCCTTCATGCACCCGGCATAGAGTCCGCTCATGGTCTTTTTCAATTCAACCGGATCTATCCAGTTATTGGTGGGACCTGCCTCGTCTTTGGACGTGCTGGCAATATAGGTGCGGTTCTCGACGCGAGCCACATCCGAAGGATCGGAACGGAAAAGGAAGCTGTTGGGAAGCTTCTGCGGATTGAGTTGGGTCGCGATCCCCTCTTTTTTCATAAGTGCAACGAGGCGGTCGTACTCCTCCCGCGATCCGTCGCACCAGTACACGGAATCGGGTGCGCACAACGCGGCGACCGAATCGACCCATTGTTTGAGCGTCTTGTGTTTTGTCATGACATGTTCCATTGCATAAGGTGAACTAATGCGCTATAATACTATTATTAAATAATTTAAAACACCGGGGGCGCACAACTTTTTTAGAGGCGCCGCATGCATTCGAAATTGGAGATCCGCACCTCGGGCAGGCCGTTTTTGTCCATAATAAGGCTGTTGTCATTGGTGACCGAGAGCAGGAGGTGCTCGCCTTTCATCTTGAGGTCCTCGAAACCCGCGCGTTTGAGCTTCTCCCGTTTCTGTTCCATGAGCCGGTTATACATATATTCATTAATAAGGCCGCGGTGAAAAGCGTCCCGTACGTTCATGCCCTTGCCGAACTCCTCGTCGCGTAAATAATTGACATCATCCGGACCGTACCAATAACCCCAAATGGTGATATAATTATGGTCCGCCTTCAGAATGGGTGTTCCATCGGCCATGAGGATCTTCTGATGGTTTTCGTACCGGGTGGTGTCGTTGATATAGATCGCCTCGTGCGAACGGTTACCCGTCATATAAATAGCGCGCGGATAGATGGTGTTCACGCCCCGGTGCGAAAGCTCAATAGCATAGGCGAACTCTTCAAAGGGGCTGTTGTACCCTTTGAGCTCCATGGAGCCAAGGGCCGGGATTTCGCCGACCTTTGACACTTTCCACACCAGGTGGATGTTGTCCTTGGTTTTGGTATAATAGGTTTCACTGGCCTCGGAAATTTTGACACGGTTGGTGCGGCGCCACCGTTCGGGTAAAAAGAAATCGAACAGATTGGGGTCCTTGCCCACCACCCAAACCACGCCCTGGGTACTCTCCGTACAGCCATAAACGTAATCAACGCCAAAAATGTTCATGTGGTGCAAATGCGGCGGCATATCCTTGATATTGACGGAAAAATGCTTGTCCTTCTGGCGCTTGAAATACTCGGCCCTGCGCCTGCGCGTGATCACTTGGCCATAGTCCTCGGTGCGTTCGAGCAGCTCAAAATCAACAACGGCGTAGAGGCGTGAACCATCCTTGCGCCGCAGCAGGGACCCGTCCTGCGCCGTGCGGACAATGATATGGACAGGCTTCATGTCAAGGACCCTGAAACCCGTGGCGCGCAGGTCCTCGATAGCGGCGGACATGTAGTCCGCGATGGACCGTTTCCGCTCGTTTTCGTCGGCTACGCTCTTCTCAAGCGCCTCGACCACGGTGATACCCTTGATCCATTCGTAAATCAAGATGTATTGCCGGTAGATATCGAGTTCCACGTCGCGGAATTTCGCTTTCTTCTGGTTCATGCGCGAATGGGTCCTGCCGGTCTGCCAGAGTTGGAGCTTCTCCGCAGGGACAAAGATACCCAGGGGCTTGTGGGTGCGGATGATCTTCTCCGTGCGGTTGGTCCGCATTTCCGTGACCAGGGAAAACTCCTCATAGGGACTGTTGAATTCAGCATTGATGAACTTGTTCAGTGTAAGGGTATCGAGCGGCACCTGCTCGCCCACCCGGCACCATTTGACTACAATATCAATACTCCGGTTGTTCACCGCGCCGGTCTTCACTTTATATACCGTGCTGGTACCCTGGAGCTTTTCCCGGTTCTGCTCAAACCATTCAGGGGAAAACCAGTTCTGCGGTATCAAGTGATCGTACAAGGGCTGGCCCCAGCGGGTGAGGTAGAGGTCGCCGTTGTCAGCGGTCTTATAATGCAGATAATCAATGCCTAAAATGGTCAAGGGAGTGGCCGTGGCCGCTGTATTTTCCCTGGCAATGCGGGCCACGTCAGTATCGCGTGCCATGCGTCTCCCTGTACCGGGCAAGCACTGCGCGCGCCTCCATACGCATAAGACCGCCCGTAACGCTGATGCCCCGCTTTTTGAACTCATGTTTCCACCGGGGATGGAGCGGCCCCTCGTCAAAACCCGCACAGAGTTCCACATCCTTCTTTGACGCGCCAAAAAGCAGCCTGCGCACGCCGGTCCATGGCAGAGCGCCCGCGCACATGGCGCAGGGCTGCGCTGATGAGGCAAGCACATAGTTGCCTTTTGCGGGAAGCCTGAACGCGCCAAGCCGCTTCTGCGCAAGCATGCAGGCCATCATTTCCGCGTGGGCAGCGGAACAGGTCTCGGCCACCACGCGGTTGACGCCTACCGCGACAAGTGTTCCAGTTGCGCCGCGAAAAAGCGCTGCACCAAAAGGGCCGCCGGTACCATACGTCACATTGAGGCGCGAAAGCTCTATGGCCAGACCCATTTTGTCCTGGTCAGTGGGAAAGCATCGGGCTGCCCGGAGAAATGAAACCGCCCAGGCAGGAAGGACAAGGGTGATTGCACGGGGAAAGTTCATGAACAAAAAAATACCATATGTCGGCATGAGGATGCTATGACCAACGCACGGCGGATTACTGCGAACGGCGATAGAGCAGGCCGTCGCGCCAGCCGATTGACCGGATCCTAAGCTCCGCGTCTTCCAGGGAGATCAGCCCATACTTGATCTGCAGCGGATGGTGTTCGCCCTTGAGTACCACGGCACGGTTGAGCACCAGGAGACTGTCGTTATCGAGCGCATAGTTGCCGCTGAATGTAAGCCCGTCCTTGGAACCTTCGAACGAGAGGTCCTCGTTGTAGGTGACCGTCTCCTTGACAACCTCATTCTCGAGCACCCAGGTACCCACCAGCTTCTCCTCGAGTATGGTAAGTTCAGGGTCAAAAAAGATAGAGCCGCCCCTGTCATTGCATCCCAGGGCAAGGCAAAGAAAGAGGCAAAGGGTGAAAAAGGTCCGCATATCTGGTATATCGGCTTTTTTCATGGCCTGGTTTACTTTTTATTCTCGAGGAAAATCAGCGGGCAATTTCCTGAAATAATCGGCCAGCGCGTTCTCGGGGAGCGGCACGCCCTTTTTCAGGAGATACCCTTCGATGGCATTACGCAGGTCAGCGGCTGATGCGAACCGTTGTACCGGATTGTTCTGCAGGCACTGTACCATGACGGCGTTGGCCTTGGCGTCAATGCCCGGATCGGCCCGCATGGGTTCGCGAAATTCACCATTGGTTATGGCTTTTACCACCGCGCCCAGGTTTTCGCCGGAAAAGGGGTAATATAAGGTGGCGATAAGATAGAGCACCACACCCAGCGAGAATATATCCGATTGCGCGGAAACCGGCTTGCCGTCTATCTGTTCAGGTGACATATACAGCGGCGTACCCACGATCTGATGAGGCTGCGTCAACTGCAAACCAGGCGCATCGAGCCAGCGTGAAATGCCAAAATCGACCAATTTGACAATTCCCGTGTCGGTGATGATGATGTTTGAGGGCTTAATGTCACGGTGTATCACATTGCGCTCGTGCGCCGCCTCGAGCGCCCTGCACACCTGCGCACCCACGCACATGCAGACGGAAAGGGGAAGGCGCCGCTCCTTTTTCACAAAGGTGTTAAGCGACCGGCCCTGAAGAAATTCCATGGCCAGGTAATAGAGGTTGTCCTGGCGCCCATAGTCAAAGACTCGGACAATGTTAGGGTGCGCGAGATGTGCGGTCAGTTTGGCCTCGTTTTCAAAACGCCGCATAAAAGCGTGGTCCGCGGTAAGGTGAGGATGGAGCACCTTGAGCGCCACAGGAGTACCCAGGCTCTTGTGCAAACCGCGGTAGATAGTGGCTGAAGCGCCCGAACCCACCTCTTCCTGGACAATATAGTTGCCCATGGTCTTGCCGTCCGCGGCCATGCGGAGCGCCTGCTGGTGCTTGAAGTCCGCGGCGCGCACTGCCTCGCGCAACCGCGATAAGGAAAAGGGCTTTTGCAAAAAATCGTGCGCCCCGTATTTGACCGCCTCAACCGCGGTCTCAATGGTGCCATGGGCCGACATCATGATGGTCTCGACCTGATGATTTTCGTGTACAATCCGCTTGAAAGTCTCCATGCCGTCGATGCCCGGCATTTGGATGTCCATGAGCACCACGCCGGGCCGGTTGGCCGCGAGCAACTCCATGCATTGGCCGCTGTTTTCAGCCTCATCAACAACATAGCCGCCATCGCGGAGGATGTCCGCCACATGCCTGCGAATCATATCTTCGTCATCAACGACCAGGACGCGGGTATTGCTCTTCTCCATGATAGGATGAATATAATATATTATCCCCCATGAACGAATTCTGGCTCTGCTTTGTCCCCCTCTTCGTGGCGGTTGACGCAATCGGCAATATCCCCATTTTTTTGGGCCTTACCCACGGCATCACAGGCGCACCCCTGCGCAGGCTGGTGGTCCAGTCGGTGATAACAGCGGCGGCAGTGGGCCTTGCCTTTCTGGCCGGGGGCGCAGTGTTGCTGCGCATGCTGGGCATCACTGTGGCGGATTTCATGGTGGCAGGCGGCATCCTTCTTTTTGTCATATCAATGGGCGACATCCTTTCCTCGCAAAAATCAGAGGAACAGGGTGATCCCGATACCCTGGGTGCAGTGCCTATCGGTGTGCCGCTTATTACAGGCCCCGCGGTCCTCACTACCTCCCTGCTTCTCAACAGCCAGTATGGCGTAATAATGCCCGCGATCACCCTTGTCATTAACATCCTTATTGTCGGCCTTGCCTTCATCTTTGCGCCAAATATAAATAAAGTGCTTGGCAAGGCAGGATCAAAAACAATATCAAAAATAGCCAGCCTTTTACTTGCCGCAATCGCGGTCATGATCGTACGCAAGGGTATTACCTCTTTTTTCTCCTAAGTTGTTTGGACAACTTTGTCCAACAAAAAGCTCTCCAAAGGTCAGTTTGGTCCTTTTTGTTTTCTTATTTTATTATTAAACAAAGCGTTACACTGCGGCACCTGTTTTGCTTTTTTTCTTAGTAAAAAGCAAAAAGGAGGCATAGAATGGTAACATCAGAACTTGAACTGGTTAAAACCGAGCAAAAGACAATGGGCTATCTGACAGTGTATAAATTCGCCGGCATAATGAACAACGGTTATCAGGCCCAGTTTGACCTCATGTGTAAAAACCTGCTCTCACGAGGCATCAAGGAATTCGTTTTCGATCTTTCGTGCGTGGTGCGCATTGCCCATTCTGTTGTCCGCTCCATATCCGCGTTTGCGGGCAAGGTAAAAGAAATGGGCGGGCATCTCTTCATTATGAACTCAAACCCCAATACAAAAATCAGGATTGACGCGGGTTCTCTCTGTGGTGAAAATGTTGGCACGCTTTCCGATGAAATTGAGATGGACCATTTTGTAACAAAAAACCTGCTGCTCTATTGCTTCTAGGGATTCGCGTCTGAACAGACCGCGCCCCGGCCAATGCACGACAAGGTGCGCGTTACATAGCTGCGGTAGCTGTCCGCCTCTTTCCGTATTCCATCTTCCCCCAGCATGAGTTCTGACCCCAGAATGCGCGCGCACTGGTCAGCGCGCGACAGTCCATTGTCGGACGCCTTGAGGAAAATTTCGGTCCTAAGCCTGAAGAAATCAGTGAGCGACACCAGCATTTCCCTGCGTGCGGCATAGATGATCTCCGCGAAAATAAAGGGAAGTTCGCGGCAGATGCGCTGGCTCAGCGTTGGATCTGACGCGGCAATGTCAAAAATTTCTGAGCTTTTTTTCCCGTAGCGCGTTTCAAGGTATTCAATGACTTCAGCATCAAAAGGATGGGTCCCCCTTCCATAGGCGCCGGTCTTTCCCGTGTGGCCCATCCGTTCGATGAGCGGCACGCGCGCTGTAGTGCAGCCTCGCACCCGCTGCCGCGTACCCGCGGGAAGCCTCTTCAGGGCCATGTTCACGGCCTTTTCAGCGATCTTGCGATAGGTGGTGAGTTTGCCACCCCCCACAATCAGCGCGCCCGAGGGTGAGGCGAGCACCTTGTCCTTGCGCGATACCGCCGACGCGCTGCCGCCCGACAAGAGGAGGGGCCGCAGTCCGGCATAAGCGCTCACCGCGTCGCGCGGGACAAGGCCAAGGCCGGGAAAACGGTCGTTGACAAGTTTCAGAAGATAACCGACGTCGGATTGGTCGGGCGTGACATCGTCGATGGATCCGCTGTAGTCGGTGTCTGTGGTGCCCACCAGCGTGTACTCTTCCCAGGGAATGACAAAGATGATCCTGCGATCGTCGTTGGAAAGAATGACCACCGCGGTTTTTGCCGGGAAACGTTCCTGCGTAAAAAGCAGATGTATGCCCTTGGTGAGACGGAGGATGTCGCGCGTTGCCCCTTCCATGGTTTCATAGAACCCGTTTGTCCATGGGCCCGCGGCCGATACCAGAAGCGAACAGGGAATGGTAAAGGACGCGCCTGAAAGCCGATCCACGGCCGTGGCGCCGCATATTTTTCCATTGTGCTTTTTGACCCCCGTGATCTCCATGTAGTTGAGCGCATGGCCGCCGTGCAACTGCGCGGATACAATGTTGTTCATGACTAGGCGCGCGTCATTGACCCTGCAATCGTAGTAGGTGAGACCGCCGGACAAGCCCTCGGGATTCATACGCGGCGCAGTGGCGAGCGCTTCTTTCTTGTTGAGCAGCCGGTGGAGCTTGTGGTTGCGGAAAAAGGCCAGCGCGTCATACATCCAGAGCCCTATGTTCATGTACCACAGCGGATACCGGTCGCTCTTGTACACGGGCATGAGGAACTCGGTGGGTTTGACAAGGTCGGGTTCGAGCCGCATGAGCCGCGCACGTTCAGCGCACGATTCGATGATAAGGCCAAAATCCAGGTGTTCGAGGTACCTGATGCCGCCGTGGATGAGTTTTGAGGAACGCGAACTGGTGCCATGACCAAAATCATTTTTTTCGCACAGGCCCACACGCAGACCGCGCATGGCCGCATCGCGCAGGATGCCCGCGCCGTTGATCCCGCCGCCCACGACAAGCAGGTCAACGCCGGCGGAAAGTTCCTCGCGTATGCTGTCGCGGTTTTTGTGCGCTAGTGAGGGGCTCATGTATGCCATGAATATAAATGATTGGAGTGCTGCGCGAAAAGCACGGCGCGCGTGCGCCCGCAGTTTCGCCCGCTGCCGGAGAGAAAGTATATTTCCTGCCTCGAAAAGGACATAGCATGAAACGTAAAAATACCATCATCACCGTCCTGGTCAGCAATACCTACCTTGTCACGCGCGATTTCCTCGAACAGCTCATGCGCCTGGGCACAGTGAACCATTATAGTGCCTGGGACACACTCGATCTCTGCCAGGTGCTTGCTGAAACCGACATCTTGGTCACGGGCTGGGGTTCGCCTCTGCTGCCCGATAATTTCCCGAAAAAAAACAAACGGCTGAAATACATCTGCCACCTGACCGGCGAAATGAAAAAGACAATCCGCCCATCGTACATCGGTTCGCGGATCGCGGTGACCAACTGGGGCAGCAGCATTGCCTTTGCCACTGCTGAAGGAGCGATTGCCCTTCTCTTTTCCGTGCTCAAGCAGATTCCGGCCCTGTACCACAGCGTGGTGAACCCGGATGTTCCGTTTGAGGTGACCAGACCGGTCATGTCCCTCCATGGTATGCGCGTGGGAATCTATGGACTGGGATTTATCGGCCAGCTTGTGGCAAAGATGCTGCGTCCTTTTTCTCCCTGTTTTTCGTTCTACGACCCCACAATAAAAAAAGCGCCCCGTGGCATGAAACAACACCACAGCATGCACGATCTTTTCAAAAACAACGACATTGTGACAGTGCACGCGGGACTTAACGATGCAACCAGGGGTAGCGTCACCTATGAGAAACTGTCCCTCATGCCGCAGGGAGGCGTTTTCATCAACACTGCGCGCGGACCTATTGTTGTTGAAAAGGACCTGGCCCGCATACTCAGGGAAAAACGGCTGTACGCGGGCATTGACGTGATTGAGAACGAACGCGACTGGCTGAAATCGCCCCTTGCAAAGTGCTCCAATGCCATTCTCACGGGCCACTGCATCGCCTCGACTGGAAAAATTGGTCAGCAGGTCATTCAGCAGACCGCGCTGGAAAACATCCGGGCGTTTATCCATGGAAAACCGCTTAAATACGTGATTGACCGGGAACGCTACCGGCTCATGACCTGAGCGTATCCGTTATCGCGTTTTTTCAAGAAAAACATTGTACGGCCAGCCTGTAAATAACAATAATCTTTCTAATGAGAACCGAAAAACTGGACGAACAGTCCACTCGCAGGCAGATCATCGACTCCATGCTTGGGGATGCGGGCTGGGACGTGCATAACCGCAAAGACGTCATGATTGAATTAGAGGTTTCCGGGGCTGGGAAAGAACGGGTATGGCGTCCAGCCCCAGCTTCCGGATTTGTCGATTATCTGCTTCTCGACCGTTACGGCAACCCACTTGCCGTTGTTGAAGCCAAGAAAACCAGCCGCGACCCAATTGCAGGCAAACAACAGGCCGCTGATTATGCCGATGGAATAAAAAAGACCTTTAGTGTTTCCCCCTTTATCTTTCTGACCAATGGCTATGAAACATGGTTCTGGAACCGGGAATTTGCGGCGGAAACAATGGTACATGGTTTTTTCTCCCGCGATGATCTTGAACGCATACGCTTTCAGAACCAAAACCGGAACAACCTGTTGGCCACACCAATTAAAAAGGAAATAGCCGACCGGGCCTACCAAGCAGAAGCAATCAAACGAATTTCTTCGGGCCTTATGAAAAACCACAGGAAATTCCTGCTGGTAATGGCGACTGGTACTGGTAAAACACGGACAGCCATGGCGCTTGTAGATGTTATGCTCAGGGCAAAATGGGCGCAGCGCGTCCTGTTCCTTGTTGACCGGGAAGCCCTGGCTGTCCAGGCCTTCAACGACGGCTTCAAGGACCATCTGCCCGAGGAACCGCGCGAATACATCAGGTCCGGCCATATTGATTCAGCCAAACGCCTCTATGTTTCCACTATCCAGACCATGATGGAATGTTTTACCACGGTAACACCGGGCTTTTTTGACGTGATAATATCTGACGAGTGCCACCGGTCAATTTATAACAAATGGCGCGATGTTTTGAGCTATTTTCAAGCAGTTCAGATTGGATTAACGGCAACGCCTTCTGAATTCGTTGAACGGGACACGTTCAGGTTCTTCGGGTGCCTGGACAATCTCCCAACGTTTGTCTATCCATACGAACATGCCATACAGGAAAAATGCCTTGTGGACTTCCGGCCACCCTATGCTGCCCAAACCCAATTCCAAGTGCAGGGTATAAAAGGCCGCGATTTGCCCGAAGTGGTGCGCAACAAGCTCCTTGAACAGGGCCTTTTACCGGACGAACTGGATTTTGAAGGCAGTGATCTTGAAAAAAAGGTGACCAACGAGGGGACTAATGAAACATTGATCCGTGAATTCATGGATGTGTCCATAAAGGACGACGGCGGCGTTGTTCCGGGTAAGACAATTATCTTCGCGGTCTCACATAAGCATGCAATACGGCTGCATCTGCTTTTCAACAAGCTTTATCCGGAATACCAAGGCAGGCTTTCTGAAGTTATTGATTCAAAAATGGAACGCCCTCTGAAACTGTTCGATAAATTCAAGAATGAGAGCTACCCGCGCATTACCATTTCCGTGGACATGCTGGACACGGGCGTGGATGTGCGCGAGATTGTGAACCTTGTTTTTGCAAAACCCGTGTTCAGTAAAATTAAGTTCTGGCAGATGATCGGCCGCGGCACCCGAGTGCTGCATGTTGACCCTGCGAAACGCAAACCCTGGTGCATGGCAAAAGACCGGTTCCTGATAATCGACCACTGGGGCAACTTTGAATACTTTGGCGAAAAGCCCGATGGGGAAAAACCTGCCACGCCAGACCCCCTGCCTGCTAAAATCTTCAAACTCAGGCTCCAGAAAGCCACATTTTTCCTGGATTCAAAGGATACAAAACGCTTTGAATATGTAAAAAATGAGCTTATTGCAGATATAAAGGCGCTTCCCTCGAACTCGATCACAATCAAAGAAAACAAACGAAACATAGACAAGGCCCTCTCCCCTGCTGTCTGGGATGATTTTGACGTGCAGTCGCGCGAATACCTTGAAAAAACCATCGCTCCGCTGCTCAAGTACAAAAGCGACTGTTCCATCCCTGAAGAATCATTTATTTATGCCACGGAAAAACTCGGGTTCTCGCTATTACTGAAACAGAAAGAGGAACTTGAACGGGCAAAGAAGGACATTGTTTCAGACTGCCGGAAACTTCCGCATAATCTTGGCGTTGTTAAAAAACACGAACCGCTCATCCGATCCATACTTGATGGTCCATTCTGGCAGACAATCTCTTATGATTCATGTGAGCAGTTGAAAAATGATCTATCGCCGGTCATGAAGCACAAGCAGATTGAAGAACGGGAGATACTTGAACTTGACCTGGACGATCTTATTGCAAAACGGGAATGGGTCGAGTTTGGTCCCAATGGCGAGGGCGCGTATGTGCATGAATATCGTGAAAAAGTAGAAAAAAAGGTCATGGCGCTTGCCAATTCTCATCCTGCGCTACGCAAGGTCAAAGCTGGCGCGCCCATTTCCGAAAAGGACCTTGCAGATATAGAAGATACAGTAAATGGGCCGGAATTGTATGTTTCTGAAGAAAACCTGCGGAAAATATACAAGCAGCCTTATGGTACATTCATTCAGTTCATCAAAAGCATCCTGGGCCTGTATAAATTCCCTGATCCTGAAACCCTGGTTAATGCCTCGTTCAACACGTATATTGTGGAACGCAACAACAGCAACCCGCTTTCACCTGACCAGATACGTTTCCTGCGCACAGTGAAAAACGTTTTCGCCAAAAAGAAACACATCGAATATGACGACCTTTTCGAACCGCCTTTTGATCAGTTTGGCACTGACGCTGCCGCAAAGCTTTTCACAGACGAAGAATTGAAAGAAATCATCGGCATTTTCAATAGCATAAGGATTTGACATGAAATCATTCGTCCCAGAATATCTGAAAAACCTTCGGCTTACCCCTGATATTGCCAACCAGCTGCGGGTGCTTGGCGAATTCAAGGGCCGGGAAGCATTATATCAGAGGCAGTCGCCGGAAGCAATGGAAAAACTGCTTGAAAGCGCCATTATTCAAAGCACACAGTCGTCCAACAGGATTGAAGGCGTCATCGCTTCGGACAAACGAGTCTCGGCAATCGTAAAATCGCACGCCACCCCTCGCAACAGGTCTGAACAGGAGATTGCCGGATACAGGGACATACTATGTCTCATCCACCAATCCAACCAGGACATGCCGATCACGGAAAACGTCATCCTCCAATTCCATTCCATGCTTTTCCGGTACGCAACAATCAAAGCAGGTACATGGAAGAATGGGGACAATGAAATTGTTGAAATCCGGTCTGATGGCTCTCGATACGTCCGTTTCAAACCCGTATCAGCGTTTGAAACCTCTCGGTACATGACAGACTTGGTTGTGGCATATGCGGAACTTGTCCGTACAGAAGCATATGAACCACTTATTCTTATTCCCCTTTTCGTGCTCGATTTCCTCTGCGTACATCCCTTCACCGACGGCAATGGCCGCATTGGCCGGCTCCTGACCCTGCTTTTGCTCTACAAGGCCGGTTACAGCGTTGGCAAATATATCAGCCTTGAGCGTATTATTGAAGACTCAAAGGAAGGTTACTACGAGACCCTGCGCACAGCGTCAGAAGGCTGGCATGCAAGCAAGCATGATTCCATAACATGGCTTTCCTACTTTTACGGCATGCTTGTCCGTGCGTACAAGGAATTTGAGGCCAATGTCGGCATTTTCAACGGCAAGGGGTCAAAGACCGAACAGGTCGTTGCCGCAATAAACCGTTTTGTGCTGCCTTTTGGCATAACCGAAGTAGAAAAAAACTGTCCCAATGTGAGCAGGGACATGATCCGCAAAATTCTCAGGGATTTACGCTCTCAAGGTATTATTAAAGCTGTTGGGAGAGGTAAAGCTGCCCGTTGGCAGAAAACAGGTAATAAAGAGGGTAATTTGGCCTAATGGGGGTAATATGATAGCAGTATTACCCCCATTGACTTTTCATATTTTATAATTTATATTACTATTGGTGGTAAAAATAAGCTCAAATTACCCTTTATAGAGGTATCATTATGCTCACATCCAAACCTGAAATAAAAGCCAAAATAGACAAACTCTGGAACCTCTTCTGGTCTGGCGGTATGGCGAATCCCTTGGCCACAATAGAACAGATCTCTTATCTCATCTTCATAAAACGCATTGAGGATATGGATGTTCATGAGAAAAAAGCAGCTGAACGCAGGGATCAAAAATACACATCCATTTTCAAGGGCAATGAAAAATGCCGCTGGTCGCACTGGATGCACTTTGACGCCGAATCCATGCTCAAGCATGTGCGTGATGAAGTCTTTCCCTTTATAAAAGAGATGCGGGGCGAAAACAATTTCTACGCTGAATCCATGAAGGACGCGGTCTTTCTTATTCCCAAGGCATCGCTTATCCTTGAAGCTGTTAAAATTATCGATGAACTGAATCTCTCTTCCCAGGGCGCGGACATTCAGGGCGATATTTACGAATATCTGTTGAGCGAAATCGCCCAATCCGGTACAAACGGCCAGTTCCGCACCCCCCGGCACATTATCCGCATGATGGTCGAGTTGATTGACCCCAAACTGGGTGAAAAGGTGTGCGACCCTGCAGCAGGCACAGCGGGCTTTCTGATCGGCGCATACACGCATATCCTGAAAATGTACTCCGACCCTGAAAACATTGAATACGACGAGGATGGTACGCCGCACCATTTGACTGCTGATAAGATTGTGGACAAAAGACAGTGGCAGTTTTTACGTGAAAAGGCGTTTACCGGCTATGATTTTGACACAACCATGGTCCGGATTGCGCTCATGAACATGGTTCTTCATGGCATCACAAACCCGAATATCCGGTATTCAGATACACTCTCGAAAAGGTTTGAAGAGCGTAACCACTTTGATGTAATCCTTGCCAATCCACCCTTCAAGGGCAATGTGGACAAGAGTGATATTGCTGATGATTTGCGCATGGTGGGTAGTTCCAAGACACCAAAGACCGAGTTGTTGTTCCTCAACCTGTTCGTGAACATGCTCATTCCCGGCGGTCGTTGCGGGGTCATTGTGCCAGATGGCGTTCTTTTTGGCTCATCCAACATGCATGTGGACACGCGCAAGCTCATCATGGACACCTGCGCGCTTGAAGGCATTATTTCCATGCCATCCGGTGTTTTCAAGCCCTATGCTGGGGTCTCTACCGCGGTGATGATTTTCACCAAGGGGGAGAAGACGGACAAAGTCTGGTTCTACGACATGCAGGCAGACGGTTATTCGCTGGATGATAAGCGTGCAAAGATTGACCAGAACGATCTTCCGGACATCATTGAAAAATGGAAGGCGCGGAATAAAAAGAAGCAGCCGAAAAAAGGAGACCGATGGCTGTGGGTTGATGCGGAGGAAATACGGAAAAACAACTGCGATCTCTCAATTTCGCGGTATAAAGCGGTTGAATATGAAGAAGTGAAGTATGAAAAGCCGGAAAAAATTATAGAAAAACTACTATCTCTTGAAAATGATATTTTTGATGCTCTGCGAACCCTAAAGAAAATGTGTCCATGAGTATTGAAAAACTACGGTATCGTTTATACATCGACGAGTCCGGCGACCATACCTTCAATGATATTGTAAATCCGGCCAGAAGGTTTCTTGGTATCACAGGTTGCATATTGGAGAGCGGTTATTACCGTCTGACCTTTCAGCCCGGTTTTGAAGCACTCAAACAGCGGTTTTTCCCGCACAGTCCTGATCAGCCGGTCATTCTTCACCGAACCGACCTGATCAATCGCAGAGGCAGATTTTGGCCGCTCAGGGACAAGTCTGTTGAGACTGCCTTCAATCAAACGCTTCTCGATTTCCTGAAAAACACGGAGACAACGCTTCTTACCGTTGTCCTTGATAAGAAGTCTCATATGGAACGATTCCACGAGGCGGCCATGCATCCCTATCACTATTGCATTGTTACTCTGGTTGAAAAATATGCGGAGTTTCTGCGTGAGAAGAACGGCATTGGCGATGTTCTCGCAGAAAATAGGGGTGGCCACGAGGACATCCAGCTAAAAGGAGCATATAGAGCCTTGTTGGAGAATGGGACAATCGCGCGCACTCCTTCGTACTTCAAACAGGTGCTATCGAGTTCTGAAATAAAGATAAAGCCAAAAAGCGCGAATATCGCGGGTACCCAGCTTGCAGACTTGTTGGCCCATCCCTGCAAGCAGGCCACGGTTCTGTCTGGTAGTGAAAAAGATGTTTGGGAAAGTTCTTTTGGAGCCCGTATCTACGCAACGATCGAAGACAGGTTTTTTCATGGAAAAGAAGGGAAGGCGCTGCTGTGAAACGGTTGAAAATGAAAAGCCCGGCTTGCACCGGGACTTTCACGCTAGCCCATCGCGGGCTATCCACCTCCAATAGATTGGATTAATAATAATATATATAATGGCGGGCAAAATGTCAAATTATGAGTATGGAAAATAATATGAATTGCGTTACACTTGCGGAAGTTGCTCTTAAAACACATCAAAGAAATCCTCAAGAATGGTCTGCAAAACCATTTATCTATGTAGACATAGAATCTGTCGATCGGATTTTAAAACGAATTGAAAATCCAAAGCAATTAATTGGCTCAGAGGCTCCGAGCAGGGCACGGAAGGTCGTTAACGAGAATGATGTCCTTGTTTCTACTGTAAGACCGAATTTAAATGCAGTCGCAAAGGTTTCAGCGGCTATGAATGATGAGATTTGTTCAACTGGGTTTTGTGTTTTGAGACCAGATCAGAAGAAACTGGACCCAGACTACCTGTTCTATTTCACAAGACATCCATCGTTTATCCAATATCTGACTGATAGAGCCACGGGGGCAAGTTACCCGGCCGTATCCGATAAAATCATCTTGGAAGCTAAAATCCCCCTCCCCCCGCTGCCCGAACAGCGCCGCATCGCGGACCTGCTTTCCCGCGCAGAGGCGGCCCTGCACAAGCGCCGCGAAGCCATGCGCCTCGCAGACGAGTTACTCAAGTCCGTGTTCCTGGAAATGTTCGGCGACCCGGTGAGGAATGAGAAGAGTTGGGAAGTTAAATCTCTTGAGGATTCCTGTGAAAGAAAAGGACAGTACGGTTCTGGTGCATCAGCAATCCCTTTCAATAATGCAAAACCCCGGTATATCAGAATTACCGATATCAATGAAGATGGAACACTAAACAATGATTGCGTCTCACCAAGCACAGATGAAGCTGAATGGGCTGATTGCATATTAAAAGATGGTGATATTCTTTTTGCCCGTTCCGGTGCAACAGTTGGCAAGACTTACCACTATAGAAAACAAGATGGATTTACAATCTTTGCGGGATATTTGATCCGATTTCGTCCAAACCCTAAAATCTTACATCCTGAGTATTTATTTTATTTCACAAAGACAGAAGCATATAACAAATGGGTAAAATCGAAACAAAAGGTCGTCGCTCAACCAAATATTAATGCCAACCAGTACGGTAACGAATTGATTTTGCCCATGCCCCCACTTGAAATGCAAAGGCAATTTGCTGTAACTGTTGAAAAATCAGAAAAACTCAAAGAAAAACAGCGTAAATCAGAGAAGGAACTGGAAAACCTGTTTGGCGCCCTGATTCAAGGGGCGTTTCAGCAGTAAGGTTTTCCCAAAGCGACCCATGAGCGAAAATAAGGTTATTGAGAAACCTATCATATATCTTGATCACAACATTTACTCTTGGTTCGAAAAAGACAATAATTTTCTTAAAACTTCCCTACCAATTTTCCGGGATGAATTACAAGTTGTATACTCGTCCGAGAATTTGAAGGAAATGGCGCAGAGTCCGGTACGTGCTCAATCATACTTGGATATTCTTTCTGCAATGAATGCTTGGTACATGGAAATTGTCCTTGACGATAATTGGAGAATAACCGATAAAGCGCGTTGGTATGCTGGCTCACCCCAAAATGTTTATCAAGAACAATTACGTAATAATGAATGCTTCAACCAATTTGAGCAAAATCCGTTTTTGCACAAACTCCTTGGGGGGCAAGAAGACCTTTCTTTCGGCGACATCTTTGATACAGACAAAGGAAAACTGTTATCGCACCTTGAAAACATAAAAACGGATTCGGTCATTCTGAATTCATTAATCAACGACATGAGGAGTTGCGTGGATCCACTTTTTGCCCGACTAAAGGAACAATTTAAAGGGCTTCATAGTGAGTTCCAACCAAACTTCACAGCAACAATGAGAAAACAGGTTGGCGTCAGTCCAAATATTTTAAATAATATTCAGGGGAAAGGTGTCATTAATAGAATTCAGGAAGCTATTAGACCAATCAAAGGGATGACGGAACTTTTTGATTCTATTACTGGCGGTGCTAAAACTGATGCCATGGCACTCGTCAACCCTAACAATACTGTCTACCAGACCGTTGCGGCACTGTATGGTCTACTTGAGATGTTGGGATACTGGTCCGATAATAAAATAAAAGAAGAAAGGCGGTTTTCGTCTCTCAGAAACGACATGCTTCATGCCGCGAATGCAATATTCACCAAGTCCCTTATAACCAAAGATACTGGCCTCGGAATGAAAGCTGGGGCCATTTATGAATATTTAGGAATCACAACGAAAGTAGTATTATTTTCGAACAAGGTCCCACCAACGGAAAAATAAACGCCTTGGTAGTGTCACAGAGGATGCACATTAGATTTGCCACTTCCGCGGAAGATGATTTCTGAATAAGTTTGCGCCCCTTCATGGAAATTGCTATATTTTTCACAAGCCCAATGCCAAAACTTGTTCTGGAAAAAACCAATTTGATAATCGTAGGTGCCTGGAACAATGCCATTATTCAACCAAACTGGCTGTCTCAATATTTTCCAGAACTGATAAAAGAGAAGGAAATTCCAGCTGAGTTTGTGGCAGGGCCAACGACTTTTTTTCGCTTTATTTTCAACGAGTTTATATGTGAACCTCGCAAAGGAAGCCTTATTTTCACACCGAAAAAAGAAGGTGATGCGATTTTCAGTTTTATATCACAACTTGCCTTAGGGATATATGATAAACTGCCGCACACCCCAATCCTGGCAGTAGGTCATAATTTTGTTTTTCATCTGGAGGACAAGGAACATTTTGCGCTTGAAAATGAACTTGGCGGCCAAAAAAGAAACATTTACAAAGGCATTGTGGATCAAGAGGTCGATTTCATGCAGATTAAACATACATTCTCATTCCCTACCAATCAATTGAACCTCATTTACGACTTAAAAGCGAGTAATAAATCACTGGCTATGAATTACCATTATGCTGTGAGCAAAAAAGATACCGTCACCAGTGCTATCAACGAATTAAAGAATAATTATCTTGCATCAATTGGTAAATGCAAAAAACTAATACTGGGCGGATAATATGGTAAAAACAGAAAACGGATTTGAGATCCAGACATACGACATCGAGACTCCGGATGCCTTGTTTCAGCGGTCCACAATAATGGAATATCCTAAGGAGGACATAGAAGAGTCATATGATCTTCTACTAGCCCAACATTTGAGGGCTGTCATAACGAAAATCGGGACCATTCAGAATGCCGGGTCAACGCTGAAGCTGACATATAATCCGCATTATGAAATAACCCGCCGTCACCTTGAAAATTTGGTAAGTGACGTAGCGCTGCCAAAAACATGGAAAACTGAAGGCCTTGCAGAACCAAACCAAGACTGCAAACAGAAGTCAAAAGAAATTATTTATAAATTATTTGATGAGTATCGGATATTGCCGTTACGTGTTGCCGCATCCGTTGAAAATGGTATTTTTTTCTGCTATAAGGATCCGGTAAACAGTGCCCGAATACTCTCGATTGAGGTATATAATGATCTTGATGTTGCAGCTGTTATCAGCGAAGGCAAAACAATAGTCGCTTCGTTTGATATTGAAAATGATGACTATACCCCAGTGATGCATTCCTTCAATGCCTGAAGTGTATCCTGAACATTTAGAATTCAACGGTAGACGGAAAATTCCCACCTCTGAATTTAAAGAGGAAGACAGGCTATTTCATGGTTTTACTGTCAATGATATGACAGATTCCGGTGGAATAAAAACGGAAAATGTCCGGTTTCCTGATTTTTCCTGCAATTGGTCCCGATTTTCAAACCCCGAAGATATCCGCTTCAGAAAAAACGGGCTCACTACTGATGGGTGTTACGCGTTTTCTGTAGAAACTTCCCGCTATAACAACATCGCCACGCCAGTGCATGATCCCATGCAAGAAAATGGTTCCGAAAATTATGCTCATGTTGAGGTCAGAGAATTGTTTGAGGGGGAGGAAGTCCTGTTTGAACCGCCTAAGGGCCGGAAGAAGGACAATCAAAAAAGTAAAAAACGACGATTTGCGTATAGAATAAATCTCGCGAATAATTCTGAAATATTAATATCCCCTACTGCCTAACAAAAAATATTGCCAACACCATGACTAATCCACAAAAGTTTATCGCACCATATACGGAACTTAAAAGATCATTAAGAAACGCATTCATTTCTTATCTCGATGATGATAATGATGCCGATGTTCGTATTTCATCCGAAAATGCAACCTCTAAAAACGCTAAGCGTTTCATAAATTCATTCCCTTCAACACTCCCCATGCCGGAAATATGCATTGAGGAAGACGGTGAAGTATCGTTTGACTGGATGAACGGCAAAGGAAGGCATGTCAGCGTCAGCGTTGGCCCTGGCCCCTATCTCCGCTACGCCGCTCTTATCAATGGTGATTCATACCATGCGCGAGAACTGCTCACGGAGAATTTCTCAAGTACCATCCATTTATACATTTCAAAGATTTTGCCCAAGTGAATAACGATCGTTTCACGGCTGCCCGATTTCTGACTCAAACAGGACATTTCAGCAGGACGAACAACAAAGTAAAACGTCCTGCTTTCATGCCGGCCGCAAAAGACAACAAAGCATCAATATTCGATATCGAAAATCAAACATCAGCCGAAGTCGAAGAATGCGGGCGAAGCCACGTTTTAGGCCCGGCTGTCCCCAAGTTGTACGGATTTGGTAAATTTCATACAGATAGCGTTCTTTCTGCGGGTTTGATGATCGAGAAAGCAGAACCTCCGCCCCGGCATGCAAATATCGTGAACTGGCCGCCTCCTGATGAAAAAGAAAAACAAATACTGATTGCATTGCAAATTGCCGATACCGCTGACCTATGTCTTTTCGATTCAATCATACACTATTCGACCTGAAAAAGAAACGCCTCGCAGGCGAACCTGAAGGCGTCGGGCTGGAGATGCTATCTCCAGCGGGGTCATAAAAAGTGCCTATCGTTGCACTGAGAAGGCCGCTAATCACCCTTCAACGGCATGGGGTCGACTTTCATGCAAAACAGGCTTGTTGATAATATTAAAGAATAGTGTTATCATTGTCAATAGGTTTTAAATTATTTTTTGAAATATTTAAGGCTTCCTCCAGACGATGGCTATTTTCAAAGCAAACCGTGGCAACCTCCTGCAACACTGGGTTCTCTGCGAGCTCCTGACCATGCTCAAATCCGAATTCGGCGAAAAGGCTCATCTCCATTACATCGACGCCTATGCAATGGCCCCCTTCTCCCTGCCGGAAGCAGGAGGATATAAAAGCAGCTCTCACGCCGATTTCGAAAAAGTCAGAAAGGTTTTACCCGGCCGGCAATCGCTCTATGAATTCACCTGGCAGAAACTCTCAGGCAGATCAGGCCTGCCCTACCCATCTTCAACCGTATTTGTCGCTACCCTATGGCAAGGTGCGCTTTCCATGCACCTTTGCGAAATCGACCCCGCAAAAGCCACGGATATTCACGCTTTTCTCGCATTACTGGGAAAAAAGGAAACAATTCAAGAATCCGAAGTTTCTCAGCGTGATTGGCGCCAAGGACTTGTTCTCAAACCAGCGGATATCTGTCTGATACAATTCGATCCTAACAGGTTCGAATGCAACCAGCAAACAGGCAATGACGGATTTACTATGTATCCGGCTGACCTGGACCGGATTACCGGATGGCTGAACAGGTATGCTACGCCCTGTGTTATCCAGCTTTCATCGTACAGCGCCAACAATAACAACTCAGTCGAAAGGATTGAGGACACGATCCTGCAGAAGATGACTCCGGCCGGATTCAAGCTGCTTTCCACCGTGACAGCAGACGGGAATATGGCTTCGTTTATAATTTATAGAGGATTTGAGTGCAAAATCAAAGACTTGAAGACTTGTTTCAATAATTGGTTAAAACACCACGTAACCTGAAAAACTATTCACATTGTTTATATAGAAAGTATTTTTTAGACCCCTAATGGCACATCTTCTATTCATCGATGAGAGTGGCTGCGATCTTAAAGAGAGCCCCTATGAAGTTCTCGCTGGCGTTTCTGTCGCCGATCGTGATTTGTGGAACCTGATCAAATCCCTCCACCAACTGGAGTATAAACATTTTGGACGGCGGTATTCCTCGGGCCCTTCTGAGCTAAAAGCGAGAAAAGTATTAAAGAAAAAAGTGTTTCGGCATGCAGCGCAACTGTCCATTCTACCTTATGAAGAGCGTGTTCGCCTGGCGCATGCCTGTCTTGATAATGGTCCTGGCGCAGATTCACAGCAGATTGCCGCATTAGCGCAGGCCAAACTCGCTTTTGTCCAGGATGTCTTCAGCGATATGGCAAGATTTCACTGCCGGGTTTTTGCGAGTGTTGTCGAAAAGAACGCTATTAGACCCGAAGCAGGTGAATACATCCGTAAAGACTACGCCTATCTCTTCGAACGCTTCCACTATTTCCTTGAGGACATGGGGCATGAGAACCAAGGTCTTGTTGTTTTTGACGAACTTGAGAAGGCAAAAAGCCATATTCTGATAAACCAGATGTATAGATATTTTCGGGACACAGCCAAGGGTAAAATGAGGGCGGACCGGATCATTCCCGAACCCTTCTTCGTTCATAGTGATCTTACAACCGGCGTCCAATTGGCCGACTTGGCTGCGTATGTGCTTTCTTGGGGTTTCAGGACGCCATCAATGGCAGAGCCAGCTAGGCCTGAATTAAGCGGATATGCTGATCAAATTGCCAGTCTCCGGTATCGAGCAATAAGAGAAATTGGCGGCAAGCCTGATTTCGTAATTTGGTCTGTTGCTCATATCACGGACTTGAGATGCAGGGCTGATATGGAAAATGAGGAGGAAAGAGGTCTCTAACACCAATAAAAAAGGCAATGAGCCACTTTCGCAACCCAAAGCCTCCATATTTAACATAATAAAAAATATTGTCATAGTCAATAGTTATGAAACTATCATTGCGAGAAGATTCTTATCTTATTTATCAGCAATATATTACAGTAAACATTCCAGAACTGATAAACCTGTTCGGCACACTGATGCATAGCGCATTTGACTAGTCAATCCTGACCTTTATTTCCAACTTATATTCCGGCTTTATTTCAATTTTCGTCTTGCCGTCTTTCTTAAATTGCGCAATAAAGGATAACACACCCTGGTTGGTAAAGAAAAACGGGTTCATTACAGAATTGATATTTAATATACCCGTGTCAGCCGGCAAGTTGATATTGCCTTCAACGTAGCTCAACGGTTTGCCTTCAAGAATAAATTCTATCCGAAAAGAATCCGGTTTCTCATCAGTCTTCTCATATAAAAAACGGGTAAACATCGCAAGGTGCATTGCCACTGGCCATTTAATTTCTTTTACTCCTTTAAGATGCATCTGTATTACATCGCTGTACATACCGACGAGTGTGAATTTGTCACCGACTTCTTGCCGGACGTCGTCGCAAATAATAAAATCAAGCAATTTCATTGACTACCTCCGTCTGTACAACCGTTCCGGGCCTGCTTTCTGGACGATCCGCATTGAAGAAAAAACCGCTCAGGCTTGAAGTTGCATCATATTTAATCCCGGCCGACACTAACATATTGGCCGAGAGGGCGTATTTGCCAAACACGTTTGCCGCTTGATGTACCAGCATTTGAGCCGCAAACATCGGTTCGTACCGGTGATCCGCAACATCGATAATCCATGGATATGTCCGGATAATCCGTAGCAGCGCCAGCCCGCCGGAAGAAACTTCGTTTGATGCCTTCCATCGAGAAATTGTCCGCTGCGGTAAGTCTAAAGCACGTTCCATTCCTGCAAGGCTATTACCCAAACTCTCCAATTCGTTCAACATACGGATAATTGATTCTTTCCTCGATATTTCCAGCGCCTTCTCAGTCGTAACATCATTAACATCCGAGTCGTCGATGTCAAAGCCACAGGTCTCGCAAACATAAACATACTGTTTTGTCTCGGCGTCAGGACCATAAGGCACAGGAAGCTTTTCCATTCTTTCTTCCCTGCGGAGGGAAGTTCCGTCGCAGGCTGGGCACGCAGTGATTTTGCTCATTTACAGGCCCCTTTTTGTTTCATGTTGTTTGTCTTCCAATAATCCGGCTCTTTCAAGAGCATCTTTTATCGCGGTATTCGAGGTGTCGCAAACATGGAATGATTTGATGGTCCATAGCTTTTGTTTTTCATTATAAAAGAATGCGATATAACCAAGCTTCCCGCAATCCCGGAAGTTATACGCATCGAACAACCTTCCTTTTGAGCCATCCAGTCTTTTTGTAACGGCGCAGAGTTATTGAATGATAATTCCTTCAAACCCCCAGCGACAATGAAATCAAGAATGGCCCTCCTTGAATTCAAGTTGAAATCTCGTTTCGCATCTTCAACTGTCGAACCTTTTATTAAAACACTCTCCGGGTTTCCACATGCCATAAGAAAGGCATTGAAGTCGTAGGTTCGATCTTTCGGACTCACAAGAGCACATCCACCATAATAGATTATCGGTAAATAATGGGGTGAACATTAATATAATATACAAAACATTACAAGACAAGCGATATTATGTCGTATTTCATGACCATACTCTATCATTGCATTGTGTTGCATCTTACCCTTTGCTATGTAAAAAACCATTTCGTGCAATATAACGAAATGGTTGGTCTGGGAAGCAATGCAAAGAGAGTGCTAGCAGGCCTTCAACTTTCCCGGTATGCCTGCTATTTAATAATTCAGAACGCGAACCCCAGCAAAGAAATCGTAGCCGCCGGACAGACGTATAAGGATTATATGGGGGGCTTACCAAAGACGACATCCACCGGCGCAAAGGTTTAAAAGAAAAGCAATCGATTCTTGACCATATGGGTAGCACGGAACTCGCGGCCAATTTATTCCGGGCAACACAGACCGAAAAGAAAATTCAAAGGGATAAAATCATAGGCAAGGCAGAGGCAAATAAAACCCATTATGACGTTGGAAAAAAAGTTCGCCAAACCATTCAAGATATCGGCGGCACACCACCCGAAGAATTGCCAGTTCTTGAGGATGTAAGTAAAATTCAGAAAGCCGTAAAATCGATTGAAAAGCAATTAAAGAAAACGCCTTGCAGCCGAACCTGAAGACATTGGGCTGGAGATGCTATCTCCAGCGGGGTCATGAAAGATGCCGATCGTTGCACTGAGAAGGCCCTTCAACGATATATAGAGTCGACTTTCATGCAAAACAGGCCCACACTCGCACGCGGTTATTGAAGAATATATTCCCATGCTGGATACACATGGATCGTGCCTTTTCCGGTTTTGATTGTCTCTCGGTCTCGAAGGGTTACGATGGCGCTGTTCCGAATGCCCGTCTCCTTCATGGCCTCTTCCAAAGCAGCAATTTCCCTGGCGCGCGCTTGCACTGCCATCATGTCTGCGCAAACCTGTATAAGGGAAAGGCGCCCATCGGACGACCTGGCGATAAAATCGACCGCCCCGCCGTTTTTAGTCTGATAGTATTCAATTGTTTGTCCGTCACGCCGCAAATGGCAGAAAACCAGGTTTTCAAGAAGCATCCCCGAATCCGCATCGATTCTGCTGGTCATCGCCGTTATTAATCCGGTATCCGACAGGTACAATTTTCGCGGGTTGACTCGTTGGATCCGCTCAGATTTTGAACAGATTGGAACAGTAAAAAAGAAGAACGCATCTTCGAGCAGTGATACATATTCGTACAGACTATTTTTAGTGCATGAAATACCTGCGCTGCGCAGGGCGTGGTAGAACTTGTTTATACTGAAGTATCCGGTCACAGAAGCGGACGCCTGACGGATTAAAGATCGAATGGCTTCAATGTTGACCGAGGGATGACGCTCAACCACATCCCTGAATAGCACGACATCGACATATCCCTGAAGCAGCTTAATCCTGAATTCTTCGGTAAGATTCTGCGCTTCCGGGAATCCCCCGCGCCAAAGGTAACCGGACAAAGCCTTTTGCAGAACAGCCCGGGACGCTGCGCCCGGGTTCCGGTAGTTCTCGGGCAGGGATTTGTGAAACCGCAGATATTCCTTGAAAGAAAAGGGGAATACCTCGACAGGCAGCGATCGTCCCCGCAATGCGGTGGCTATCTCCCGTCCAAGCAGGCGGGCTGACGATCCGGTTATTACGCAGTGCATGTTTTCGGCATCCATTAAACGCCGGACAAAAAGCTCCCATCCAGGTATCCGCTGGATTTCATCAAAAAAGAAATAACATTTCCGGTTCTTATGAGCGGGATTATTTTCGTAAAAAAGTTCAGGAATATAGGTCAGCTGACTAGATTGCAACGGCAGGAGCCGTTCATCTTCAAAATTAAAATACAAAATCCGGGATTTTTCAATGCCGCGTTTCATGCATGCGGCAATTGCCTGGTAACAAAGAAAAGTCTTCCCCGATCTTCGCATTCCGATGATGGCGTCTGTTTTACCCGCCAGCATGGGTACTGCCCGGTCCCGGTCTATGCCCGAAGGCAGCACCCGCTCCTGGAAATCGGCAATAAGGCGATGGAGTATCGTTCGCATATAAATAATATATCTTTAAATAAGAGATAATTCAAGCAGTTTTTATCTCTTGCAAAGAGATAAAATTAACAAGCGGGTGCCGACATCTTTTGCCTTCCGGTTCATAGCAGCTTCTCGATTCTCACCAGCACCTCCACAAGCCGCTCCAATGTCTCATTTTGCGAAGTACCGGGAAAATTTAAAAGCACAATCTCCTTGGCATACAGCTTGCCGATATACCTGCGGTGCATGGCAAACGACCCTTTTGATGCTGAGAAATCACGGTGCGCTGAATTTATCTCAATTATGTTTTTCTGCGGCAGATATCTGGACCGCCACGCGCCGGACACATCGGCCAAAAGCCGGTAATTAGGCAACCCTTTGCCTACGGATACTCCGTTCTCAGACTCTTCAGGCGACAATATCCTGATCTTGCATTCAGCTGATCCCTGCCATTGTCCCTTTATGATCGTAGCCTCGACAACCGCTGTTCCAGGCTCCTGAGGAGCATAATAGATAGCCTGAGACTCAACAAGGTGCTGCGCCACTGTCCCGCTGCCTTCTTTGATTGACCACTGAACGGCAACGTCGTCTTTAACTTCGATATTTTTCTCGTCATAGACCCGCGCATTAATGGTCTTGTGCTCGCTTGGCAAGACCGAAAACATTCTCGGCGTAATCTTGACCATCGCCGGGTCACCTGGCAGCATGTCGAGAAATGAAGGCATGGCAGACGGTTTATCTTTCTTCGGCGCATCCATTCCCCCGTCTTCGCCCGTACCGGGAATCTCACCAGCCTTCTTTTCATCGGGCGATTCTATGTCGAACCAGAGATATTCGGCCGTGGGCAATTCGGACAAGGCGGCGGTAAACGCCTTTTTCACATCCCGTGATATTTGCTCGCTCGCTTTTTCAGCCTCAGTCTGTTCCAGGGATTTTAATATTGTTTCAAGTGTGTCCTCAAGCTGCTGCATGACCGTTATGAATGAATCAAAACAGGCATCATGGATGACTGAATCCCGCGTGCCGGGGGTGAGATTGAGAAACGGGCAATCGATATTACCGGTGAAAGAACCCGATCTCCAGACCCGATGATCAAAGCTTTCCAGTTCTGCCATGTCTTTCTTGACCCGAGTCCCGTCCTTCGAAAGAGACACAACGGGCATGGCATCCGGATTCGGCGATGTAAGATATAACTCAACCTTTATTATGCCGTGTTCCGTCTCCATATCTTTGATGTCGGCAAGCTTGTCCCCTTCGAATTCCCTGGGGACAACACGCCTGTTCTTGTGTGCAATCCTGTCGAATATTTCTATGATGACGCCGGTCTGTTTAATGCGATCGCGCAGTTCAGAGGCCAGATATTTATCCAGCCGGTCGCCGGTAAGAATATTGCGGGTTGTGGGATGCAGCGGGCCTATGGTAACCTTGACCCCGCCTTTGTGGACCATGCTGCCTGGCACCGCGGTAATAGAATAAGACTGAGCCCCGCTCTTCATGGTCATCTGGAATGCCCTGCCTTCGCTCCCATGCGCGGTCATTGTCAGCGTTTTTCCAAGCCCCCAGAAACCCAGAAGGCCAATGCCGAATTCTCCGTGGATTCCATCGCGTTCATGTGATTTGAGATAGCGTTTCAGGGAGTCGCAAATATGGGTAGCGACATACTGAAAATCGGGGATTCCTTCGTCCGTGACTTTCAGCCCCTTCCCATCGTCAGTCACCTCAAGAAAGGGCTCTTTTCCGCTTTTCCGCCGGATGATCTCGATCCGCCTCGCGCCAGCATCAATGCTGTTCTCAACCAGTTCACACACGGCCTTGAGTATGTGCGTCTGCGAACGCGCAATGATGGTGATGGCGTTCCATTGGTCGCCGATACGCAATTTGCCCGTTTTAATGGGTTTGGACATTGTACTGGCCTCACGCGCGCGGACACTGCTGTTTTTATTTTCTTCTCTTAGTGAAACAAAATAATTATTTTATATACATAGGTGTATCATGAAAAGACTATTTCTCCCCAAATATTTCGCCGACCACCCAAGAAGCCGCGCCACTATGTGACTGCTCCCAGAGGCCACTAGCTTTTCCCGCGCCACGCTTTTACCTCAGTCATTTTTTTTGGAGTAATGTGTCATGATTACCTATATCAAAAACCGCTGGAACATCGAGGGCGGATACCGCGTCCTCATGACAACCGCCTTTCCCCTTATCATGAGTTCTGCTTCGTGGTCTCTGCTCCATTTTATTGACCGCATGTTTCTTGCCTGGTATTCGTCTGACGCCGTAGCGGCGGCAATGCCCGCGGGCATCCTCAATTTCACACTGATCAGCGTTTTCATCGGCACTGCCAGCTATGCGGGCACCTTCATTGCCCAATATTTTGGCGCAAACATGCACCGGAGAATAGGCCCTGTGCTCTGGCAGGGACTCTATATCGGCATTGCCGCAGGCGCTCTCATCATGCTCTGCATTCCCTTCAGCAACCGGATCTTTACCGCCATAGGCCACCAGGAGCCAGTGCGTTCACTCGAAGCAGGCTACTTTGCCATTCTTACTATCGCGGCAATCCCGGCGATCATCAATGCCACCATGGCCGGTTTTTTCTCTGGACTGGGACGCACCATGCCGGTCATGTGGATAAATCTCGCGGCAACCGGAATCAACCTTGTCCTCGACTATCTTTTCATTTTCGGCAAATTCGGCATTCCGGAGATGGGTATGAATGGCGCGGCCATTGCCACAGACATCGCTGCCATAAGTGCCACGTTCATGTGGGCGGCCCTCATTTTTACAAAGAAAAATAACGACCGATACGCAGTGCGCAAAGGATGGCGCTTCAACCGCGACCTCTTTTTCCGCTTGCTGCGCTTTGGTCTGCCCAATGGACTGCACATGTTCATCGATGTCGCGGGGTTTACTGTCTTCATTCTTATCATGGGACGGCTTGGCACCACGGCGCTCGCGGCATCAACCATCGCCTTTAACATTAATTCCATTGCCTGGATGCCCATGTTCGGTTTTGGCATGGCGGTCTCCATTCTCGTGGGCCAGTACCTTGGGGCAAACAGGCCGGCTTCCGCCGAGAAAGCCGTATGGACAGGCTTCCACGTTACCTTTCTGTATACTCTGGTGGTCGCCTCGTTCTACGCCTTTGCGCCAGGACTATTCCTGATGCCTTACCAGTCAGGATCATCGGACCCGGCCTTTCCGGCCATTTGCGCGCTTACCGCGGTTCTGCTGCGATTTGTCGCAGTGTATTCGCTTTTCGACACCTGCAACATTATTTTCGCGTCAGCGGTCAAAGGCGCGGGAGACACCCGTTTTGTCATGTTCATGCTCGCGATCATGTCATCGGCATTGCTCATTGTTCCCGCATATGTGGTGCTGGTGGTGCTCAAAAAAGGTGTCTATGCCGCATGGGTGGTGCTCACGGTCTATTGCGTGGCCCTGGCAGCAGCCTTTGTGCTCAGGTTTCTGGGCGGCAAATGGAAGTCCATGCGGGTCATCGAGGAAAACATCGTCCATCCGGTCCCGCACAAGGTGCCGGAGGTCTTTTCCGTGGAAGTATAGGCGATATTTTCATTGCTTTGCCTGGCGCGGTAAGCTAATTTACAGGCATACAGCGCCAATACCATGAACAGCAAATCCTGGTTCGAAGAATCGCAGAACATCAGGTCCTTGTTTGTCCAATATAACCGCGGGCGGCTTGAATACCTGCGCGAACAGCTTCCAGTGCGCAAGCAGGAGGTCTTCGACCTGCTTCCCTTCCTGCTGCACGAGGAGAGCACCGAGCTTCCGGGCAACGATGTGCTGGGCACCCCGCCCTCGGGCATTTCGTGTCTTGAGTACTCAAACGCCATAAAGGACCTCGTTCCCCGGTATTTTCCCGCTTTTACCCTCAGACAACGGGCAAAGCCGTCGCTGCCCATTGTCTTCCTCGCCATCATGGGATCAGCGGGCACGCTTGCCTTCTCCGGCCAAAGCGACATTGACTTTTGGGTTGGCATTGACACGGCGAAATTGGACATCGATGCCATGCGGGCGCTCGAAGCGAAACTGCGCATTGTGGAGCAATGGGCGCTTGATTCTTCGGAACTCGAAGTCCACTTCTTCATTGCGGACCTGGCAAAGATACGAGACAACGACTACGGAGACCTTGGCGGCGAATCGTGCGGCTCGGCCCTGGGCAAGCTGCTCAAGGATGAATTCTACCGGACCGCTATATTTCTGGAGGGGAAACTGCCCTACTACTGGCTGGTTCCCGTGGGCCTGGACGACAGCGCCTATCAGACACGCATTGAAGGGCTTGCCAGCCACCTGGAGTTCAGGTCCGCCTACTATGTTGACCTGGGAAATGTGGGTGCTATTGAACACGGAGAATATTACGGCGCTGCTCTCTGGCAGATACTCAAAGGCCTGCATTCGCCTTTCAAATCAGCGCTCAAAATAGGACTGCTGCTGCAATACACGGACAACAGGGGCACAGACCTGCCCCTGTGCGAGGAACATAAAAAACAGGTACTGGCCAATCCCGCCGCAGCGCCCGACCCCTACCTGTTCATGGTTGAATCCGTGCGCGGGTATTTTCTGCGCATTGACCAGGATAGCGACAAGCGTCTCATGGAAGAGTGCTTTCTTATCAAAAACCTGCTTACCGGAGGCGAAACAGACCCCGGCGAGAAGAGTATGCGCGCTGCTTTCATTGCCCTGGGAAAAAAATGGGGATGGGACGAACCCTCCCTGAACGAAATCTCGCTCTTCCGCGAATGGGATTTTACGCGTATAGACAGTTTGCGCAAACGAATTCTGGCCTTTTTCATGGCAGCCTACAAACGGGTAAGCGCGCTTCCGGCCCGTACAACGCAGTCAATCTCAGACCGCGACCTTACGGTGCTGGGGAAAAAACTCTTCTGTTTCTTTGAAACAAAACTTGATAAGATCCCGTACGAGTTCTCCCTGCTCGAGGCGAAAAACCTTTCAGCGCTTGCCCTGGAAGAAAAGCTGCTTTCCGGAAACAAAAGCGAATGGACGGTCAAGGTGAAAATACGCGGCTCTCGCAGCCCGGGAATGCAGGCGCTAAAGACGTTTTCAACCGCAGCAGAAGGTCTTGCCTGGTGCAGCCTCAACCAATTCTACCATGCCCATCTCAATTTTACGGTAAAAGGAAGAATGAAAGTCTCTTCCGAGGACGCGCTCCACCTGGTGCGATGCATGGCCGCGTTCTTTCCCGTAAATCAGGTGGTCGATATCTCGGACCAGGGGGTGCAGGCTGCCCCGCGCGTCACCCACCTCTATTGCGTGCCCAATTTTAACCAACCCGACTGGCAGCATGGTCTTATTTCGACATACGTTTTCTTTCAGAATACAGCCAGCGAATTGCTCTGGGCATACCACCATGGCGAAGACTGCCTCCAGTGGCTGGTGAGCGAGATCCTGATACAACGCATTGGACGCGACCAGGTAAAAACGCTTCGTTTGGGCATGCATATGCCGCGCGAAAAAATCTCGACCCGCCGCAAAATCCACGAAAAACTGGAAGGCGATTTGAAGGCGGTTGTTTCCCGCATAGGCGAACGCGGGTAACTAAAAACTGCGTATATCCAAATGTGATTTATATCACAGATTTGGGATAGTAAAAAAGATAGATTTCTCCTGATGTAGGGATAAGCAAAAAATCATTATACCCATATAGAAAGACACTATGTCATTCAAGACAACTGTCCGCGACTCAAAAGGGAGGTTCGTATGGAACTGGGCCGGTTGATCACTGCGTGGTTTCTTTTTGCCGCCCTTGCCGCTGCTGTCCAGGGTGAAACGTTCGCAAAACAGCTTTCCGGTGTTGGAACCGACGAGACCAAAAGCTGTGTGGCTGCCCGGGGCGGATATGCCACGATCGGATCACTCACTGGAGACGACAACTGGAGGCTGGTCCGGACCGATGATACCGGGAAAGTGGTCTGGGCGAAATCGTACGACTTCAACAGCGGCAATATTGACGTGCCCCAGAATATTTGTCAGACCGCTGATCATGGTTTTGCCATTGTCGGCTACACCAACAACGGCGTTGCGATTCATTTTTGCATGATCAAGACCGACAGCCTGGGTGGCCTCGAGTTTGCCCGCGATTTTGGCAGTGGTGTGGGCAATGACGTGCTTCAGACCGCTGACCACGGATATCTTGTATCGGGTTCCACCTATATTGTCCGGCTCGATTCAACGGGCGCCCAGCTCTGGCGCAAAAATTATGAGCGGTACGGCGGATCCCTGCAGGTATTTCCGGACGGCGGATACCTGTTCGGCAATATGAAAATCGACTCTGTGGGTAATTTCATCTGGCACCGCAGTTTCGATGCCGTGAATGTGGGCTCCGGCCGCCTGCGGCCTGACGGCGGGTATGTGTATACGGGCCAGAGGACCGCCTATGTCACCGGCGTTGCCATCACAATTACCGACATGGTCGTTGTTGCAACGGATTCTGCGGGAAACATCGAGTTTGCCAAAAAATATATGCGGCACCAGAAGGCCCCGGAGGAGGTCGGCTGTAATGACATCGGGTATGACATCCAGGTTGTCCCGGGCGGGGGATATGCTATTGCCGGAACACACGGGAATAATTTTGATTACCAGACCGCTGTCACCAGACTCGACGCGGCCGGCAACGTGGTCTGGACAAAATATCATTCGAATACCGGCAACTACAAAGGCAACCTTGCCGTCACGCCGGACAATGGTTTTCTTCTGACCAGGGAAATCTACCTGCGCAAAACCGATTCACTCGGCAATGCGGTATGCGAACAGCCCGACCAGCCTTTGTATGCCGATGATATCACGACCGCGGCGTCTCTTGATACGGCGCCTGCCATTACCACGGACGGCACTGCCACAGAACCCACGGTGACTGTTGCCGCGATAATCTGTACAACAAGCGAAGATATCGCGGTTCCCGCGCCAGTCATTACCCCAAGCGGTCCCACGACAATCTGCGAGGGCTATTCCGTGACCCTCAATTGTTCCTATTCCGGAGTCTGGAACACGGGCGATACAACAGCATCGCTTGTCGTATACGACTCCGGTTCTTATTGGATGCATACACTCACTTCCTATATGGTCCAGTCGGAGACCGTAACAGTCAGCATCATAAGCACCCCAGAGAGCCCGGCCGCAATTCTCGGGCCGGCAAGCGTGTGTCCCGGCGTATCGGTGGTCTATTGCGTGGAACCGGTTGCCGGGGCCACCTCCTACACCTGGAACGTTCCGGGAGAGGCAGTCATTGATTCGGGTCAGGGCACAGACACCGTCTATGTCACTTGGGACACATCGAGCATGGGCGGCGATGTCTCGGTCGAAGCATCCAGCGCCTGCGGCTATTCGTCATCGCAATCGGTCTATGTGTCCATGGTGCGTGACGCGCCGACCGCCCCGTCGTTCCTTCTTGGTCCGGAAACGGTCATTGCGGGCGACACAGGAGTCGAGTACCAGACGCCGTGGATCGGAAATTACCTGTATTTCTGGTCAGTTCCGCCAGGGGCTTCCATCACCTCGGGCGACAGCACCCGGATAATATATGTTACGTTCAGCGACTCGTCAGGGTATGTCACCGTAAAGACTGCGACCATATGCATGGCGAGTGAGGAGTGTTCGCTGGCGGTCACGGTCACGCCCACAACTGGCACAAAAACCGCGCGTCCGGCGCTGCCGCCGGGGCTTTTCCTGGGTGCAAGTCCCAATCCCTTCAATCCATCGGTCTGCTTCACCTTTTCTCCTGGAACGCGGACAGCGATACGAATCTATAATATTTCCGGTAGAAAAGTAGCTGATCTTGCGGTGACCAAAGAACGGACCTTCTGGGACGCTGCAGGAGAGCCAGCAGGGCTCTATTTTGCCCGGTTTAACGTAAAAGGCGGGACACGTATACTGAAGCTGATGCTGGTCAAATGAGAGTCTGAGAAGAGGCTGAGCAGGGAAAGGATAAAAAACTCACCTTGTCACTGCTTGCTCCAGAGGAATAGTCTGTTGCTGTCACAATTAAAATTATCCAGGATATGCTTTTTCAGCAGGTGATCGTAGTCCAGGGTTTAATAACCACACTTTTTTCAGCCACGGCCAAAAACTTTCGCGTGTAACGCCCGGTATGCGCGCGGAGAAACCCCGAACATTCTTTTAAAAAGCTGGTTGAAATGTGGGATATTCTCAAACCCCGCGTCGTACGCAATGGCAATGACCTGTTTGTTTGTGGAGAGCAGCTCCTCTCCTGCCTTTTGCAGACGCAACTTGTTGATGTATTCCGTTGGTGAAACACCCTGCATTGCACGCAGAGTGCGCGTAAGATGCTCCTGGCTTTTTCCCGACAGACGGATGAAACGCCGCAGCCCTGCGCTGAAATTCTCCGGCTGTTGCATTTCATTGCACGCGCGCACCAGCCATTCAGGTCCCTGTACGGTGCCCTGATCTTCGGTTGGCAGCCACAGTTCGGAAACAAGCCCGGCGAGCAGGCCCTTGAAAGCCACTTCCAAGGCAGCAACCCGGTTTCCCTGTTCCTGCTGCAGCCAGACAACCCGGCTGCTCAGGTTCTGCCAGACCCCGGAAGGCGCGGGTAAAAGCGTCATACGGCCTCTGAGAAAGGCTTCGCGTTCCACACCAAGAATCCTCAGACACTGGTCCATATAGATACGGGGAAAGGCTACATTGATAATCCCTGATTCCTGTTGCCCCGTATCGTTTTGGAACGAATGCGTGTCGTTGGGCGCCACAAAGCAGACCGATCTTTCGGGAAGCGTTTCGACCATGGTGTTCCTGAAATGCCTGATACGTCCCCGTACAACCAGAAAAAACTCGAAAAAATCGTGGCAGTGCGATGCCGTGCGGCCAGGACCGGTAAAAAACGTATCGGCAATATATACCGGCGAAGTTGCTGAAGTAAAAGAGCTCCAGCGCAAACGTTCAGGCGCGACTGCGTGGACAGAGGATCTTTCTGGTACCATAAATATCAATATACCATATATTATATCAACACGCAAGAAGATCACGGCCGTTATTTTCATTATATTATCTGTAAGAAAGACACAAAATACTGGAGGATATATGACATCAAAAAAGCGTATGTTAACCGCAATGTGCAACGCGATTCCCGACAGAGTGCCCGTGGCGCCCGACATGTCGAACATGATCCCCTGCAAACGCACAGGTCTGCCGTTCTGGGACATCTACCTTTTTGAGAAAGTGCCGCTCTGGAAGGCATATATCGACGCAGTGCGCCACTTTGGATTTGACGGATGGCTTGCCGGCCTTGGATCGGGCATCTGGCCCGAGGATGCTGGTTCAGAATGGCGCGAAGCCATTGTAAAACAAACCCCGGAACGCATCTATACCCGCCGATTCAGGGAAAATGGAAAACGGGAATGGACGCATGAATGCACTGTGTATTATCGGGACAATCCGCCGTCGGACCAGATAGCGCTCGACAAAGTAGGACTTTCCAACGATGACCCGCAATCGTGGATCGAAGTTGAGCGCAGCGCGCGTTCGGTCGCGGATCTATTGCCCGAAGTCCGCTCCTCTATGGGAGAAAGCGGCATTGTGGGCCTGGATGTGTGGCTGCCGGGACTGGACATAAAACATCCGGAACAGGTTTTTGAGTATTACGATGACCGCGACACCTTCCTGAAAAAATGCGCAGCTGACCACAAACGCATTATGCGGCGACTGGCATACGCCCTGTCGCTCAAGCCTGATTTTATCCTTATCGGCATCTCGGGCCATATGATCAGCAATCCTCCGGAAATATTCCGCGAACTCTCCCTGCCAACGCTCAAGGCAATCACCCGGGCGTGTAAAGACGCGGACATACCCAGCCAAATCCACTGCTGCGGACCTGAGAAAGAGCTGGTGACCATTGCGGCAGAAGAGAGCGACTTATCCAGTATAAATCCGCTTGAAATTCCTCCCATGGGAAATTGCACACTCGCTGATGTCAAAAAAAACTGGGGCGCAAAGGTGAGTCTTATGGGAAATTTGCACACAACAGATGTCATGCTGCACGGGAGCCGGGACGAAGTGTTTACCGCATCGCGAAAGGCCATGGACGATGCCGCTGCCGGAGGCGGATTCATCCTTTCAACCGGTGACCAGTGCGGCCGGGACACACCGGACGAAAACATTTTTGCCATGATTGAAGCGGTTGAACAATTTGGCAAGTATTGAATCCAATTGCGCGAATGAATCAAGTTGACCTGATCCGATGGAAAATCGTATGTTAGAGCCACAATAAACGGAGGCTTATAATGAGCATTCGTACGAAGGTGGTATCAGGTTTCTTCATCCTGTTCCTTGTTTTATCCATTGCCGGCGTCTTTTCCCTGCTAGAGCTCTCTTCAATAGGTTCGTCGATAGTACGGCTGCTGGACGACAATTACGCCAGCATCAATGCCTCGCGATTCATGCTTGAGTCACTGGAGCGTGAAGACAGCGGGATATTATTCCTGCTGCTTGGCACATGGGACAAAGGACGCGCCACCATCGCGGCTGCGGATACAACATTCAGGCACAACTTCGATTTGGCAAAGAACAACATCACTGAGCCTGGAGAACAGAAACTGGTTGATTCTTTATGGACGTCCTATGCCGATTTCAAGCGGGAGTGGTCTGATCTGTCCATGAACGCCGGGGATGAAAACCGCGTCAGTCAGTATTTTGAAAAAATCCATCCTACCTTTGTCCGGACAAAAACCCATGTTATACGTCTCTTGGAGATGAACTCCGGCGCCATGTATCGAACGGCTTCGGAACTAAGAAACAAGGCCCATCGGGCGGTCATGCCCGGTGTAATCGCCATTGCCGCGGCTCTTATATTCATCTTTACGTTCAATTATTTCATACACTATTACATTGCAAACCCAATCATTAAAATGACGCGACAAATTGATGCATACCGGACAAAAGGGATCCTGCCCGACATCCGTGTAGAAACACGCGATGAAATCGGCGACCTTGCCAGCGCCATCCGTTCCCTCACAACCAAACGCACGTACCAAGAGCGGTCATAGTGAAATTCCACATTATTGTCCGGTATCTCGGGTTTGTTTTTCTTTTAAACGCCGCCTTCCTTTTCATCTCGTTCCTCATTTCGGCGTACAATCACGAATCGTCGTTCTATCCGCTGCTCTACGCTTCTACGATCAGCTTGTTATTCGGGCTGTTCCCCTTTATTTTCGTGCCGCCAACACAATTTATCTCCAATGCCGAAGGCATTGTCATTGTCATTGCGAGTTGGCTTTCCTCGTGTCTTTTAGGGGCGCTGCCATACCTTCTTTGGGGCGGAGAATTTAATGTGGTCAACGCTTGGTTTGAAAGCGTTTCAGGATATACGACCACTGGCGCAAGCATATTGAACAACATTGAGGCCCTTCCGATGGGGTTGCTTTTCTGGCGCTCCTCGACCCATTTTCTCGGCGGAATCGGTATTATTATTTTTGTCCTTTCGTTTTTGCCCCCTTCAAATTGCGCGGAAAAGGTCCTTTTTAAAAACGAAACCTCGTCACTGGCACGGGAAAACTTCCATTTACGCGCAAAACTGGCCGCACGCGTGGTGGTGATCGTCTATCTCGGACTCGTCGTGACCCAAACCCTTGTGCTACGCGCCTGCGGCATGAGTCTTTTCGACGCCGTCAACCATGCTTTTTCCACCGTTGCCACAGGAGGGTTTTCAACGAAGAATCTCAGTATCGCTTACTACGACAGTATTCCAATTGAGGCGACAATATTGCTCTTTATGTTCTTGTCTGGCATCAACTTCGCGCTTCTTTATTCCGCCCTTTTTAAACGATTGTCGTTCCTATTGAAATCGGAAATCGTAACCTACTACACAGGACTCATTGCTATGAGCGTTATATTCGTTGCCTTCTTTGTTCATGGCCATATATATGCGCAGTGGACTGCCGCTTTCAGGTTCGCGGCCTTTCAGGTCGTTTCAATCGCTACGTCCACGGGATTTGCGAACGCTGATTCTAACGTCTGGGGAGCGCCGGCAAAACTGTTGCTTATACTTCTCACGCTCCAAGCGGCATGCGCAGGCTCCACGAGCGGTGGAATAAAAACAGATAGAATTTTATTGATGTTCAAATCTTTTTGGCGGCATATACGTCTGACGATACATCCGAATGCCGTTATTTCAGTGCGCATCGAAGGAAAAGCAGTCGCCCCTTCTACAATCGAAGCGAGCGTTATATTCATCGCTTTCTATATCTGCATCGTGTCGGCTTCCGCTCTAGCGCTGTGCTGCATGGGGATGGATATTATAACAGCCTTTTCAGGTGCAGCGGCTTGTATGGGCAACGTGGGCCCGGGATTTGGCCTAGTGAGTTCGTTGGGTAATTACTCCGCCATTCCAAATCTTGGAAAATGGCTGTTGTCAGTCGATATGATCCTTGGCAGGCTTGAAATATTCACCCTGGTATCGTTTTTTTTGCTGCTCCCAAAAATGGGTAGGGAGACGGTTGACGCGGCTATTTTCCCGATCGCATCAGAAGATCCCTGGCGTCCTTACTCATCGTTGTAACCGCCTCAGGGACGCATTACAGCTCGTTTATATACAGGGGCTTGAAGCCCTTGTATTTCTCGTTTCGGTAGTTGAGGATGAGAAACTCGGTTTTGCGCTTGGGTGCGATGTTGATGATGAGCCGGTCGGCGAAGATGCGCGACATGAAGATGCCGCGGCCCGAATCGTCCAGAATGCCCTCGCCCTTGATGTGACGGTCGATTTTGTAGAGGACAATGTCCTTGGACAAATTGCCCTGATTATCAACAATGGAGACCCCGTATTTCTCGTTGTCGAGGACGATTTTAACATATATATACTCGTTTTCCGCAAGTGTAATTTCGGAAAATTCCTCGTATTTCTCGTTCCCGTATTCGTCCTTGGGCGAATGATAGAGCGCGTTGGTGACAATCTCATCGAGCACCAGCTTGAGCTCGCCTGTGTTCTTGACATAGTCGAGCAGGGTCTTCAGCACGTTTTCACGCACTTCCTTGGCGTCGGACGAGCTTCGGATGACATATTCCCTGAGCACGCGGACGTCCTTCTCCATGTATCGCTCGATATCAAAGATCTCCTCGGTAATAAGCCCGTGCACCACAGCATCGAGTTCGGTGTAGTTAAAGGGCACGGTCTTGGAAATGATGTTGCACACCCCGTATTCCTTTGCGCAGCGGACATAGTCGTCGACATTGTAGGCGGTAATAAGGACCACTTTGATGCCGGGGTGGCGGCTTTTAATCTCCCTGAGCAGCTCGGGACCGGAAAGCCCGGGCATATTAATATCGGAAATGACCAGGTTGAAATGAGCCAGATGGGGCAGCGCCAGCGCTTCTTTTGCATTGGCGGCTTTTTCAGTTTCGTAGTGTTCGTCGAGATGATCGGCCAGCATTTCGCGGATGATTTTCTCGTCGTCGACAATGAGTATCTTCGGTTTATTCATCCCTGCCCCCTTGCTGGCACCGGAAACTCAAGAAAAAACACCGTGTGATCCGCGTCACTTTCAGCGGAGATGCGGCCGTTGTGCTCCATCATAATCTTGCTGCAGATGGATAGTCCAAGGCCCGTTCCCTCGCCCGGCGACCGGGTGGTGAAAAAAGGATCGAACACATAGGGCATTTTATCGGCGGGTATCCCCATCCCGTTGTCGATGACCATGGCAACAATATAATTGCCTTCGCGCTTTACTTCAATCCTTATCTCGGGTGCATAGCCGGACGCGCCCGCGGCCTCGCTCACGGCCGCCTTTTCGAGCACCGAAAGGGTCGCGTTGGCGATGACATTGATGAAGACCTGCATTATCCTCGGCGGATCGCAGTTAATAAGGTTCGATACGCCGGGCTGGGGCTCGATCGTTTTCTTCACTGATTTGTAGCCTTGGACATGGATGGACTGCATGGATTTTTCGATGATGGGCACCACACTGGTGATAACAAACTGTATCTCGCGCTTTCGGGAGAGATCGAGCAGGTCTTTCAGAATAACTTCGGCCCGGTTCGCGCAGTCGAGGATATCTTTGATGCGCTCTATTCCCTTGTCGTTGAGCCCGTAGTTTTTCGCCATCTGGACCATATTGGTGGCGCACCCAGAGATGCCCGATAGCGGATTGTTCATCTCGTGGGCGATGCCGGTGATCATGGTGCCAATAGTGGCCAGGTTTGAAGAGCGAATAAGCTGCTCGTTGATCTTACGCTCGTTGGTCACGTTGCGGAAATGCTCGAGCACATAGACAACCCGTGAATCCTTGTAAATAGGAAAGGTGCCGTACTCGAAAAAAAGCTTGCTGTCGCCCACCACGCTATCGAGCTTGATTCCCGACACGGGTTCGCCGGTCTGGAAAGTTTTATTCACATGCTGGTCGGCATGGATCCGTTTTGTTCCCGGGAAGAACTCGTGGCTGTTTTTTCCAAGAAGGTGCTTGAGTTCGTGGTTTGCATAACGCGCATAGGCCCGATTGAGGCGGAAGATGCGCATGTATTCATCGACGATGCAGAGGCCGTCGGTGAGGGCGTCGAAGACCGCTTCAAGCTGCTGTTTGGAAAAAAGGATGCGCTCGTTCAGGAACCGGATTTGCCGGTTCTTTTCGTTGAAAATGTTCTTTTGTTTATTGAAGAGGCTGCGATAATGGTCCAGGTACCCCGCGAGGGTTGCGGGACGCCGCGAGAGCAGGGGCTGTTCCTCAAGCACCTCAAGCACACTCTGGACGTTTTCCGGGCCTGTTATCTCACGGAGAAGCGTGGTGAAACTCTCGGTGAGCAGATCGTGAAAGCTGATGACGGTCTTTTCGAACTCAGCGTGCGATTTCTTCACCGCCTTGTAGCAATAGACAAGCACACCCAGGAACAGGCCCGCGCCCGCGGCCTTTGCCGCGGGCGGCACGCTGGGAAGGAGTGCCATGGCGGTGAAAACCACGGTAGCGGCGCCCGCGATAACGTATTGTTTTTTATCTGAGCCCATGTATTGTTTCGACGGCCCGCTCCCACACCGCTCCGGCAAAATCCACGACCTGGACAGGAAGTGAAAAGCCGTACGTCCCCAGGACAAGCGAGGCTATTTCGAGAATAAAAAGAAACACCAGTCCGATGACCATGACCAGCGCGAGGCTGATGACTATGGGCCTGACCGTGGTCCCCGGTTTTTTAAGAATAAGAGACGCGATAATACCCATGGTTTCGCTCCGTGTACCGTTTGTCGAGGTTAAAATACCATACCTATTGCCGTGAGTTCAACTCTTAAGGTAGCGCGCTATCTCCTTCTTCCTCGTTTCGTCGACCCCGGTCCGCAGACATTTCCTGAAAAATTCCTGGGCCGTGGCAGTGTCATTTTTGTATTCCCATAATACCCTCCCGTACCAGTACAGGGTATTGGTGTTTTCCGGTTCGAGGGTAAAGGCGCTTTTCAGGTAATACATGGCTTGCATGGCAAGCTTGTCGTACTGGTCCTTGTTCTTCAGCGCCTTCAGGTAATAAATCTCGCCCAGTTGAGATAATAGGAGGGCGTTCTTTGGGTTTTCCCTGAGCATCTTTTCGAGCTTGAGAATGGCGATGTCGTACCACTCCATCAGTTTGTACGCATTGGAAAGCAGATACAGATAATCGAGATTGCCCGGATTCTGTTTCACCACGTTCTCGAGTACCGAGACGCCGTGTTCAGCCTCTCCCCTGCGCACCAGGAGGGTTGCGTAGAGAATCTGAGATTTATAGTCGCCCGGGTCCGCGGCAAGCAGTTCCGTGAGCGCGCTGATAGCGTTGTCAACCTCTCCCAGTTTCTGGTAAATATCAGCCAGCAATTTGCGCGCCTCGCTGTTGCCGGGCGACGATTCGACCGCGATGAGAAGGTACTTTTCCGCGTCCCGGTATTTGTTCACGGCAATGCACGATTTTCCTAAATTGAAAAGAATGCCCGGATTACGCGGGTCGTACACCAGCGCCTTCTTAAAATAGCCGGTAGCATCAGAATGACGGCCGGCCTCGGCAAGGGCCACGCCATAGTTATTGAGCACAATGGGAGACTTGGCGTTGATACGGAGGGCCTTCTTGAAATGCTCCTCCGCATACCGGATACTGTCCATCCGCGTGTAGGTGATGCCCAGCCCAGCTTGGAGCTCAGGCGATTCCGGGTGCTTTTCAGCCGCCTGTTCAAGTATCTGAAGGGCTTTTTTCTGCCAGTCGAGCATATTGTACGCATAGGCAAGATGGAAGGTCGCGGGCAGGAAATCGGGCTGGTCTTCTATGAGCTGTTCGAGAATGGCTATCGCCTTGATGATTTTCCCTCCATCGCGGTTGGCCACGCCCAGCATGCAACGATAGAGCGGGCTGGCAGGTTCGAGACGCACCGCTTTTTCCAGTTCGACCACAGCCTTGCCGTATTCCTCTGACCCAAGATAGGCCTTGCCCAGCTGGTAGAAAAGGTCCGTGACCCCGGGTTCGGCTGAAAGGGACTTTACAAAATATGATTGCGCAATGACGAAAAACCCTTCGTCGAGATATATGCGGCCAAAGACCGCATTGAGCAGCTCGGGCCTTGTGCACGCGGGCCGGACGTCCTTTAGCAGTTTGAGCGCCTTGTCGCGCTTGCCCATCTGCCGCAGCGCCTCGGCATGTATCCCCGCGTATTCGCCGTTCCCTGGATCGAGATCGCAGGCGGTTTTGATCGCTAAAAGGGCCCTCTCGGTCTGGCCCGCCTCAAGATAGAGACGCGCGAGCAGTCCGTGCGCTGGCGCGAATTTCGGGGAAAACGAAAGCACCCGATGGGACGAATAGATGGCCTCAGGGACCTGGCCAATGCAATATTCGTCGCAGGCAATGGCATAGATACCGAAAACATTGGGAGCCATCTCAGGACGGTACACCTGCTTGTATGCGGCCTTATTTGACGCGCCCTTCACAAAGCCTGCGCACATATCCGAGGCGATTTCAAAAAACTGGTCCTCAGGTCCTTTTTTCATGAGGACCTCTTTTTTCTGGCCGCGCAGGTCCCAGAGCGAAAACTCGACCGAGAGGACGCTGTCAGCACAGGCGTATTCGGCGGAGATGAAGAAATCGAGGTCAAGGGTCTGGCCGAAAAGGTAGATTTCAGCGGGTTTGTTGCCCTTTTTATGGTTTTTCCGGTGAAAAAAAGTCTGCCGTCCGCCCATGAGCGAAATTTCTTTCTGGGCTGAAAGAATGGTGCGCACAGCCTCGGAAAGGGCTGGGCCGTACCACCGTTTGCCCGCGTCATCACCCTTGTACTGGAATGGGAGCAAAGCTACGGCAGCCTCGCGCGACCAGCATATGGATGCCAGTACGATACATAACAACAGCAACAACGGCTTCATGGTTATTTTACGGGCAAAGGCCCTTCTCCAAAAGCAAATATAACGAAAAACAGGTGAAGGGTGGAACAAAAAGATTGTCGTCGAGATTCACCGGGACCGCCTCGAGCAGGGCCGTAAGCGCGGCAATGAAGAACACCAAGCCAAAAAACGGCGGGTCGCTGATAAAAAGGAGCGAAAGCATATATATGGCGCATCCGGCGGCGAAACAGGCGAACGTCCCCACCCAAGTCTTTTTGCCCATAATGGTGCGCTTGCCGAAAAGTTTTCCGAAAATAGCCGCGGCAGCGTCTCCCAGAATAATAAACGAAAAGGCGTAAAACAACGAAACCCGGGCAGCGTGCGTCAGGATCCATGCGCCCCCTCGGGTGTCGAGAAGGATCATAGCGCAAAGCGACGATGAGAGCAGCAGGCTGGTGGAACCGGTGAAGGACGTTGCCTCGTGTGCGCGTAAAAGGGGGCCGAAAAGGCGCATGAACAGCGCCTGCAGGGATGGCGAATATCGCCGAAGCGATTCCACGGCTACCGCGGCCGCGGTCACCGAGAGCAATAGCGGAAACGCGATTTCCTCGGGAAAAAAGTAGAGTCCGCACGGGATGATACAGGCGAAAAGATGCAGCGCTTTCCTTCTGAACTCATGTATGAGGGACATTCGTATCATGCTTCTGAAACCGTTCCGCTTCTGCGGCAATGGCCGCGTCCTCGATCTTTGGAAAAAGGATGCCAGGACTTTTGACCGGTGCGCCAACGATAAGCGGCGCATCAGCCGTTTTCCAGTCCAATGGCGCGGCATCGGAGAACATGGCCTGCACCTTTGCGCAGGTGAACGGGATAAGGGGGGAGCCATAGACCGCGAGTGCGCGGATGATCCGCAGGCAGCAATGGAGCGCAGACCCGCATGCGGCGCTGTCCTCTTTCCGGCTTTTCCAGGGCGCCTTGTCGTTGAAATACTTGTTTGCGTCGCGGCACAGGTCCATGAACAAGCCCGCGGCGCGGCGTACCTGGAAATGCGCGTACGCCTGCTCCATGGTCCTGCCAGTTTCATCGATGCGCGCAAGCATGGCAGCGGTTTCAGCGTCGTTTCCCGCAAGCGGCGGCACCACGGCATTGTAGTATTTTTCGATAAAAGTGATCGTGCGGTTGATGAAATTCCCCAGGATGTCGGCCAATTCGTTGTTATACGAGGCTTGAAATTCCTTAAAAGTGAAATCAGCGTCCTTTGCCTCGGGCGCAATGATTGCAAGATAGTAGCGGAGCGCGTCCGCCGGAAAGGACTCGATGAACTCATGCGCCCAGATGGCGAATCCGCGGGAGGTCGAGATTTTCTTTCCCTCAATGTTCAGGAATTCGTTGGCGGGAATGTGCCACGGCAGGTTGTAGCCGCCCTTGCCCATAAGCACCGCTGGCCACATAAGCGAATGGAAGACAATGTTGTCTTTGCCGATAAAATGGACCACGCGAGTATCGGGATCCTGCCAGTATTTTTTCCACGCCTCAGCATCACCCTTTTTAAGCGCCCATTCCTTGGTCGAAGAAATATAGCCTATGGGTGCGTCGAACCAGACGTAGATGACTTTGCCCTCCGCGCCGGGAAGCGGCACTGGAACGCCCCAGTCAAGGTCGCGAGTGATGGCGCGGTCGGGAAGCCCCTTGGCAAGCAGGCCATTGCAAAAATTGACCACATTTTCCTTCCACGCAACGCGCTTCGATTCGAGCCACTCGCGCAACCTGCCTTCAAAGTCGCTCAATTTCAGGAACCAGTGGGAAGTCTCCCGCATCACCGGAATGGCGCCGCAGATTTTGCAGTAAGGATTCACCAATTCGGTCTGGTCGAGATCGCTGCCGCACGCCTCGCACTGGTCGCCCCGCGCCCCGGCGGCCGAACAACGCGGACAAACACCCTCGACATACCGGTCGGGAAGGAAACGGTTGCAACTGCCGCAGTAGAGTTGGACAATCGATTTTTTTTCGAGAAATCCCTTTTTATCCAGGTCAAGAAAAAATTCGATGGTGGTCTCGTAGTGTGCGGGCCGGGCCGTACCCGAAAAATTGTCAAAGGAAATCCCCAGGGCCGCGAACGTGGCTTCCATATGCGCATGCACCTCATCGACAAATACCTTGGGCGCGATCGCACGTTTTTCAGCCGCCAAGGTGATGGGGACCCCGTGTTCATCGGTACCGCAGATAAATACCGCGTCGTGTTTCGTAAGGCGGAGAAAGCGGACAAAGATGTCGGCGGGGAGATAGGCGCCCGCGATATGCCCCAGGTGCAAGGGACCGTTCGCATAGGGCAGCGCCGCTGTTACCAGATACCGTTCCATGGCCGGGTCAGTTCCCGTGTGCCGGGGCCGAAGCAGCAGGCGGCCGCACAGGTGATTTCACTTGGTCCAAGCCAATGAAATCCTCGGCCCCCGTCTCTTTGTACCGGATTTTCAGGGTGTTCCGCATGACATTCACGTCAGCGACCACGGCCTCGCCCTTTGCGGTCTGGATGAGCGTACCTGGTTCGGGCATGGCCTTGTTGGCCTCTTCATAAAAATCAAGCTCGTATTTGAGGCAGCATTTGAGGCGGCCGCACAGGCCCGAGAGCTTGGTCTGGTTTATGGTAAGGTGCTGGATGCGCGCCATCTGCGTTGATATCTGTTCGAACGTGGTGAGAAACGACGCGCAGCAGAGCCGCAGGCCGCACACGCTTATGCCGTCGGTACGTTTGGCTTCGTCGCGCACGCCGATCTGCCTGAGCTCAATGCGCATTTTGAATGTTTCGGCAAGGTCTTTGACCAATTCCCTGAAATCAACGCGCTGCTCGGCAAGAAAATAAAAGGTTATCTTGCTGTTGTCAAACTGTTTCTCGACCTCGACTAAATGCATCTCGAGCTTGTGGCTGGCGATCTTTTCGAGACCCACCCGGTAAGCCTCGTTTTCCTCCTCGTGCAGTTTGCTCTTGCGGTCAAGGTCTTCGGCGTTTGCCTTGCGCATGATGGTATGACCGCCCGTATCCTTGTGCTTTATCTCAGCGCGGTCGCCAGTAAGCGTGGCCATGCCAATATCATACCCTTTTTCGACATTAGCAACAACCCAGTCGCGTTCGCGGATATTGGCCCCGCGTGCCACCTTGTAATAGAGCTTCTTGTTGCCCCTGAAGGTAATTTCAACGCACACAAAAGGCTTGGGCGCTGGTTTTTGCTCCTGCGGCTCAAGTTCGGGAAGCAAGATTATAGGGGCTGGGTTTTCCTGTTTTTCAGTTTCTTCCATGGTTATTTATAAAAATATAATAAAATCAGGGGGTTATCAGGATAAAAAATATAATAATTAAGACTTGGCAGGTTTCTTTGGAGCAGCCCTGCAGAGAGGCTACCATCTCGCGACCCTTCTCAAATTCTCTGTGCCCCCATGCTCTTTTTTCTGATTCATAGTGACATATTCCGCTTTCAGGTCATTTCCCTGGCCATCTTTCATGGAAGTCTTGACCATTGCCTTGGCCACAAATCCCGCTGAATCGCCGGTCATTGAATAATCGAAGTATTTTGATTCCGGGTCAGAAAAGTCCAGCGCCTTCAGGTCTGCTGCATACCGGTCCATCTCTTGGTAATACGAATCCTGCAACGAATAGATATGCATGAGCACTGGCGCGAACTCTGCCAGTTTAGCCTTGGTTGTGGTGCCCATGAATTTTGGTATGGCGATCATTGCCAGGATGCCGATGATGACAATGACTATCATCATTTCAGTAAGCGTAAACCCCTTGTTGTTCAACAATTTTTTCATAAATAAGGTCCTGAATTCCACCTCGATTTTGGTACCTACAATTCGATTTTAAACCTATAAAACAATTTTATCTGGCCGTCACGAAGGATCAAGGTATCCCCGTCTTTCACAAGACCTTTGACGGGAACATTCATGATTCTAAGACCTTTCAGGATGTGATTACATCATTTGATCAATATGATTTGAAGCCAGGAGGGTTATGCATATACGACCGTGGAATTACATCGGGCCGCAATATATTCGACGTAAAAGCTTTAAAATGGGACATCCTCTGTGGCGTTGCCTTTAACCCAAAATTGGAAAAAATATGGCGTCAGGTTCTGTCCAAAGGGAAATTGACTCAGTTTGATAACCGTGTCCGTTTAAACGAGACAATATTTTATGTCATCACAAAACCTTTCAGGATTGGCGGTGTTCAGGGTGAATTGGCGCTTTGTTTTAATGAGCGGCAACAACGGAAATTAAAAGAGTCTCGTTACGATGAGATCGTCGAGGCACAGGCACTTATAAAGAATAAGAAAGTGTTCAAGGCGGGATTGGAAAAATACTTTGACAAGAATGGTGAAATACTGAAATCTCAAATAGTTCAGGCAGAGGAGTTTGATGGCTGCTCATCAATCTTTTGTTCACGCCATATGCAAAAAGACGAGTTGATTCGTCTTTATTTTGACAAGGATATTGTTGAGAAAGCTTTCCACAGTATCAAAGGAATCACGAACCTCCAACCCATAAGACATTGGTTGTCAAATCGGGTTAGGGCACACGTCTTTATCTGTTATCTATCCTATCTGTTACTCTCGCTCTTAAAATATCGACTGAAAAAGATTAGTATTACGCCACAAGATGCGTTGCGGGAACTGGAAACAATGTATAAGGTTTACCTTAGGGATTCTAAAGGTATTTTTAAAATGTCTCGTGTCGCCACTCTCACCAAAAAGCAAGAGCTGATTCTGAAGGCCGTCGACAAGAAGCTTCTCAAGTTGTAGGTACCAAAATCGAGGTTGAATTTAGGTGATTAGTGTTCGGATCAGATCCTTCCCATCGGAACAAGGATACTTCGTAATTATAATTCGAGTACTTGTAAACAATCACATAATTGCCCTGGACCGAAACTTTTGACTCATGAGAAAAGAGAATCCCAAATCCAAGCACTGTCTCGGAAGGACCAATGCATTGCAGTCTTTCAACTATCCAAAAATGACGGCCGATACCATGGAAATGCTGCCTTTTGAGAAGCAGGCCGAAGTCTATGATTTCGTGACTTTTCTTAAAACAAAGTCCCGGATAAAGGCAGCACGAAACAAAAAAACTTCGTTACTCAACATCATTGGCCTTGGCAGAAGTAATAAGTCTGATATTTCCGTGAATCATGACAAATACCTTTATGAACAAGCATAAAGTATTTGTCGATTCGGGTGCTTTCTATGCACTCGCTTTGGCGATTTATCCGGATACTATTCTCCTTCTCGGTCCGGTTCTCGGAAGCGTCGTATCGCAACCATTATAATTTATTATCTTGACCTTAATAAAAAAGCCTTGTCCTAAAGAACAAGGCTTTAACACAAGCACTTCGAACAGCCTGCTGTTATTTCAGCAGGGTCATGGTCTTATACTTCGCAGTATTTCCCGAGCAGACCTTCAGAATATACAGGCCGCTTGGCATGTTCCCCGCGTTCCATACGCACTTGCCATTGACCATTTGTTTTGATAAATCCGTGATCATCCGGCCGGAAATGGTATATATCAATATCTGTAGAGGTTCAAAATTTTGAACCCCTACAGATATCGTAACGGCCGGGTTAAACGGATTTGGGGTGATTTCAACGGATTCGACCGCCTGTTTTTCAATGCCTTCCTGGATGGCAGAGGAAAGCTGGCTTTCGACCTCCATTTTATACCAGAGGTTTTCGCCCGTGAGGTTTACGTTGTAGTTTGCGTTTGCCGAAACAACCTGCTCCACGGTATTCGTGTTTGTGCCAGTGCAATGGGTAATGCGGACCTGGCTGTTTTGGATAGGTCTGTTAGGCTCTTCATAGTGAACATAGATGCGGACCATGTTCACGTTGTTCGTATAGCGCACCCAGCACTGGTTGGGAGGATTGCTGGCAAACACATAGGTTGTGTCGAACTGCAGGCGCCAATGGCAGTCAGCATAGTCGCAGCTTGCATAGGCTGAGGAACTCCACACGGTCGAAAACCCGCTGGTTGGACCCGTGGTGCTAATCTGGATCTGCGTGCCTGCTGATCGTTGGAACGCCCCGCCCACCGAGAGCCAGCGTATGGCGCAGCCGTCAGGGACCTTGACCGGCACGACAGCCTGAGTGGCGCGTTGGGTAATATTCGTTGGCTGATGGTTGGTGATAGTGGCCGGCAGATTGGCAGTGACGGGATCGCCCAGGTCAATATCAATGAACATGGGCGTGGTATTATAGCCTAATTTGTCAGCCATACGATAGCTCATCTGCGTTGTGCCATTGACCAGAGGAAGCGTTACCTGTCCGCATTCAACGGCTGTGCTATTGGAAAAGCCGGTGAGTTTTGCGCCTGGCTGGAGTTCAATCCGCAGCCGGTATGAATGGCGGCCGTAGACCATGGTGGTAAAGTCGCTGGCATACGTGCCGCTCGATACATTGTTCTGCAGTGTGGTCCATTGGTAACCATTGTTCTGGGACGCCTTGAGCGTGGCAGTCCCCTGGATCGTAATCGAGGCCGTTGCCCCTTCGGTCTGGTTCCTCACGTTCTGCAGATCGGCAAGCACGATCCCGTTTTTTCCAATAATGATATAGGGAGAGAAAAAGTCAAATTCCATCCAGCCGCTTCCGCTTGCCGGACCAATACCATCTTCATCCTGTACTACATTGCTGTCCTGATACACGCCGTCCTGATAGTCGCCATAACCGCTCCCAAGATTGGGCGTGTATTTGTAAATGCCCATACCGTTCTGGCAGTATTTGTGGCCATTGCACCAGGATTCAGGCCTGCCCGAATGGACCATGCCATAGTCTTTTGGCACACTACCGATAGAAGTGCTCAGGATGGCTGCGCCAATATGGGGAAAATTGGTCCAATAATAGATGGTATTGTAATAGCGCGTGCTATCGGCCTTCCAGTACCGGGTAAAAGTTTCACCCATGCGCAGGACAAAATCCATGGTATGGCCAGATTCCCAACCGCGATGGACCTTGGCCGTGTTGCCCAGAGTATTTGCCGTTGCCGCGTTCCTGAGCCCGGTCAGATCGCTGCAGAAAAGGGAATCCCAGTACGATGGGTTGTCATCGCTTTCCTGCCAGCTTGCCACAATGCCGTCAGTGTTCTGACGGTTGTATCCGCGAAGGTCAAGGTCAAAGTAATGCCAGTCGCCGCCATAGTAGGCTTCCGCAACTGAATGGGCGCCTATTGCACCGCCGCTGATCTCGAGAACGCGTGTATTACCCACTCCGCACTGTTGCATGGTGCCTGAAGTATAACCCGACAAGGCGCCGCAATATCCCCAACCGCACATATTCATAATACGGACTGGGTCGCGGATGGTATAATAAGCCCAAATCTGGCCGCCATCGGTTGTGCCGCTTGCACGCGGAACAATCTGGCCCGACACATGGTAGGCGCCCAGGGTCTTTGATTGAAGGATATCAAAAATGCCGATTGCAAGATCATTGCCGGTTTTTCCCTGGAGTGAAGGATATTGCAGGAAGCTCTGCCAATTTCCACTCCAATCAGGTATTAGTTGCGAATTAACCCAGGGTGAATAAACCCTTCCAAAACAGACAGATACCGCAAAAACCAGGACCAGGGTAGCAAACTTTGTTCTCATGATTCCCCTCCTTACAAATAAAACGTGCGCTACATAACCCTTTTTAAACTTTTTCTGATAATAATATATTGCAAAAAGCCATTGTTTTCAATGATTCCACAGAGAAAAGTATTGATTTTTCCGGTTATTTCTTGGGAAAACCGGTATTTCCCTGATTTTTTCAGGCGTTTGCGCTGTGGTCAGTAAAAGAGATGCCGAAAATGCAGGTTCCATCAGAACCAAGCTGATCCCAGACCACTCTGCCAATCCGATACCCCCTCGAACGATTCACAAGGGTTGGCGCCTGGGGAGCAATAATGAGAACAGCTTCACCTTTGCGGTACACGACAGGCGTGGTCAGGCAGCACCCGCCTGAACTGTAGTTTATGATAAATTCATCAGCACCATCACCGTCGCTTGTACGCACACGAAACCTGGTATGTGTTCTTTCACATTGACGTACATTGTTCTGCGCTACACAAGATGTAGAATCGACCTGCATAACAGCCCCCAAAAGTTGTATCTCCCCGACAAAAATATAACATTTTTTTACGTATCCAGCGAGTTTTTTCTTTCAAAAGATAACGCATTATATGTTTTCCCTGATCACCTTTAAGAGTTCCTGGATCTCGCTGTCCGAAGCCTTTCCGTTCTTTAAAAACAGGACCTTTCCTTGCCGGTCAAACGCTAAAATAACGGAAGAATGGTCAGCAAGCCCCCATTTCCGTACCAGGACCTTTTTTCGATCAAGCACATAGATGGTCTTTGGGTATTCCTTCTGCTTCTGTGTAATCAATTTCCAGAGCACATAATCAGGCATCCACGTTGCGCCAGTGTTGATTACCGCGATTGAACCCGCACAACTGTCCGGAAACTTAGCCGCTTTAAGAGCTTGATACGCGGGTTCATTAAGGTCCCGCTCGTCAGGATCAACGTAATACAGAGTGAAGACCTTGCCTTTGATATCAGCGCTGGTCCACGGGGTGCCGTCTGTTCTGCCGCCAGATTCGCCGCGTATGGTGACCAAAGAAGCGGCACAGCCATTGACAAGAGGATCTGCCGCATGCAAAGATGAAATACCCAGGAAAATACTGAAAAACACGGGAAACTTCATGGCCCAACGCATGATACCGCTTCTTTCGTAAAAACTGGCTGTCTTCTATACTTGCGCCCTGCTGATATACGCCATTGCCAAAGCCGCCGCAATCGCCGAAACCATGAAGGTAGCGGCAGGCCCGAAAAAATACCAAATGGCGCCCGCGAGCGAACTGGCAATAAGCGTGCAAACGCTCTGGAACGCGGTATAGGTCCCTATGGCGGTAGCGGTCTCTTTCTTGTCCGTGATGTTCGAAATCCACGCCTTTGAAACACCCTCAGTGGCCGCCGCGTAAATGCCATAGAATAGAAGCAATCCGATAAATCCAAAGACAGTGGTGTTTACCGCCATGCCCGCGTACACAACCGCGAACACACCCATGCCGCCAACAAGCACCTTTTTCAATCCAATTTTATCGGCAAGTGAACCCAAGGGATAGGCGCCAAGCGCAAAAATGAGATTATAGAAAATATAAATGCCAATAACGCTGGTATCGTTGAGCCCTGCCTGTTTCATCCTGAGAAGCAGGAAGGCGTCAGAGCTGTTGAACAAGGCAAAAAAGAGCAAACCGGAAACGAGTCGTTTATAGGTTGGAGAACTTTTTACCCAAAACGTGATAAAATCCCCGATTTTGGGACGGGAACTTGACTCAGCAGCCTCGTGCGGTTTTTCACGCAGCAACAGGGTAAGCGCAACGGCAAGACAGCCCGGGACAAATGCCAGAAGAAAAAGTTTTGAATACTGTCCGGGATAATAAAAAAGAAAACCAAGCGCTAAAAAAGGGCCAATGGCAGCGCCAAGCGTGTCCAGACTGCGATGAAAGCCAAAGACCCTGCCCTTGGTCTCTGGAGTCGCTTCGTCCGAAAGCAATGCGTCGCGCGAAGCAGTGCGCACGCCCTTGCCCAGTCTGTCGAGTGTGCGCGCGCCAAAAATCCAGAGTGGCCAGGTAAACGCCGCGAGCAGGGGTTTTGATAGTGCGCTTAAGAGATAGCCCATACGCACAAACCGTACGCGCTTGCCTGAAAGGTCCGAGAGTCTGCCAAAATAACCTTTGCTTAAGCCTGCCACTGCCTCGGCAAACCCTTCGAGCACGCCGATAAGCACAACGGAAAAGCCGATGCTTTTCAAAAAAATAGGCATAATGGGATAGAGCATTTCACTGGCAATGTCCGTGAACATGCTAACCAGAGACAGGACAATGACATTAAAGGTGAGTATGCGTTTTACCATGGGGTTATTCCCGGTGAAATATAGCTATTCATCAGTATATTTTACAGTAACCATTTGAGTATATTATTATTGAAATATGCTCAATAATAAACTTACTTATTGGCCCTGCCTTCTGTTTTTCTGCATTACGTCGGTACCGTCAGCGGTGTATTACATGCAGGATTTCGAGAAACACGACCTTGACTTCACCATTGACACGAGCGTGTCCCTGTCCACTCTTGAGAAAGATGCGCCACTCGCGGCATGCAATGGCAACCGGGGCCTCAGGTTGTACAACAGACGCAATTTCATTTCCAAGGAAGTAATGTGGCAAGCCGCGTCCAAGGAACTGCGGAATGGATTTTATTTCGAATGTTATTTCAGAGTGCATTTCGCGGACACTGTTTCGAGCGCTGGCGAACAGCAGTATTGCGGTATTTTCGGGTTTGAACTGCCTGATTCTTCGGGCTGGTACAGCAATTCCTCGTTCATGATAAGCCGTGGTCCGCTCCAGTCATGGCACGCGAACCTTCACATGAGGAAGGACTGGAACACCTGGGGTTTGACAATCCCCGAAGAACGCGACAGTGTCGCCCTTCATGAAAATATCTGGTACAAGGCTGTGGTCTTTCTTAAAATACAAGACCATATGCTTGAAGACTCGCTATTTTTAAATAACAGGTATATTGGCGCTGGCAAAGTCCGCCTGTCGCACGCGCCGGAATATCTGGGAAAATGGTCCATCGGCTTTTCTGAAAAACGGCCTGTTCCCATTCTTTGGGTTGACTTCGACGATATATCAATTTCCGATGCGCGGCTGCCGCCGCGTCCATCCGCTCCTCAGATACTCAGCCCGGAAAAAAACGAATACCTTTACACAGCCCACCCTGTTTTTAAAGTGATGCCGGACACTGGCGAGTTAGGGGCGCTAGCCATCCAGGTGGCCGTTGATTCGTCAGGTAAAACAGTGGCGGACAGCCTTTTTCCAGCAAACACAGCGCTTATGTTTCACCGCGCTCTTAAACAAAAAGCTATCTATACTTGTGCGATGCGGTATCACGACCAATTTAACCGGGTGGGGCCCTGGACGCGTTCAGGGCCCTGGTTTGTCGCGGCAGACTCATCGCTATGTCTTGGTCAACAGGACCCTGAAGGGCGAATAATCCTTGTTTCTAAAAACAACGGGGTCTTTCCCGGCGACACTCTTGAAGCGGAAATTCATTTCACCCCGCGTAAAGACGTCTTTTTTATGGACCTTAACCTCAGTTCTGAAATGTTCAGCGGGCCGCGAAGTGAACGATACGGCGTTTTCAATAAAGCGCGGAATCTCACGTTTAGCTTTTCCTCTTCCACAGGGATCTTTTACAAGTCCCGGGAAGGCTATAACCGGTGGGAACCAATGATTAAAGACAGCACGCTCATGGGCTATCCGTATTCCTTTTTTCTTATCGACAAATTTAGCATGACCGGCAGATCGGGCAAGACTCGCATTGCGCTGCGCTTGGACAATACAATGGAACCCGGATTCTGGACTTTAAACGCATATACGGTCCACGAAAAAAGCGGAGATCGTTTCCATACGCCCTCCCTGTTTTTTGTGATAAAAAAACAGCGGTCCTTACCACCTGTGCCAATGACCGCCATTGCCGGTATTGCAGTTGTCGCGGTTATTCTTAGCATATTCTTTGTTATTCGCCGTAAAAAAAAGAGGGTGATGGTCATCAATCCCATGCTGAAAAGAACGGCAGAGGACATCAGAAAATACCTGATGGAAAACTTCCAGAATCCGGACCTTTGCAACGATTCCATTGCGAAACACGTAAAACTGAGCGTATCGAGCATCACTGACGCATTTCAGATCGTTTATGGAAAATCACCGCTGTACCATCTTCGTGAGATCAGGGTCGAAAAGGGCTGCGAACTGTTGAAAAACAGCCGTAAGTCCGTTTCCGAAGTCGCTTTTGAGGTCGGTTTCAACGACCCCATTGTTTTTCAAAGAAATTTCCAGAAATTGAAGGGTATAAATCCCACGGATTTCCGGAATTCCTAAAAAAAGCATCAACCCTGCAAAAAAAACATGGTTTACCAGAAAAAAGTAAGCCCCTGTTTTTTATTTATCATTTGTTAATTTCTGTTTTTTCAGTATCTTAAAGCTATAACGAGTTGAAAACCACATACAATTTTTACGGAGGTATAACATGTATTTTTACTTGATTTTGATCTTTGCAGTATCGCAATTATTTGCAGCCACACCCGAAGGTTTAAATTCTCTGCATAGAGATGGGCAGACTTTTTTGACCTGGCATGACATACCCGGGGCCATATCTTATAGAATATATCGAACGGATTTCTCTATAACGAATTCGGACCTTACGTCCACGAATAGAGTGGCGACGATCGACAGTGGATCATCGTATTATAAATATTGGGCGGAAAAGAATGCCGCTTATTTTGGCGGTCCCTTGGCCGGTGTTCTTGGTTCCG
>Ga0156586_1047_pt1 | contig 82859 bp, 66 predicted proteins | sample RifOxyB2_FD_111977 | JGI IMG/M metagenome (GOLD analysis project Ga0156586, IMG submission 111977) | Candidatus Raymondbacteria bacterium RIFOXYB2_FULL_49_35 | reverse complement strand
GATTACAAGCGTCTTTTTTATATCGTTTCCATCAGGTATGAATTGCAGAATATATTGATGTTTGTCTTTACCATAAAAGTGCTTCTTTGCAGTGATAGAATTGCTGGCTTTCCCCATGGTGAACCAGGAAACATATTCGCCAAGAGTATTTCTGAAAGAACAATTTTTCATTGTGTTTAATTCACTGTCTGATAAATTATTGGTATTATTCAACAAAGAATGAATTTTAATTGAATCCATATGTGTGCTTGCGAGTCTGGTCATTCTAATTTTCTATTATGGAGAAATTGTAAAACCTTTTCAATCACGATCTCAGGTTGAACAAAAACAAGGTCGTGTCCGGCGTCTTTGAGGATCTCTATCACGATAGCAGGCGCTTTTTCTTTCAGCCGTTTGACTGAGCCCGTGGGAGAAAATGATCTCTCGTTCTCACCGATCATGAACAGGACCGGCACCTGAAAGCCGGCCACTTCCTCGTCTGTCAGTACCGACGGCATGACGGAGTTCTTCATCTTGAAGGATTGCATGGCAACGGATATCTCGTCTTCTTCAGATGCCCGGGATCCGTAGAATTCCTTTTTCCGTGCCAGATCGGCGAACAGCCATTTCCAGAAACTTCGCTTGAAGTATGGGAACGGTAAAAAGAGGAACGCCACGCGGATCCAGAATTGCATCCTTACGGGCGCCATACCCACCGGCGCCAGAAGGACCAGCTTAGCGATACGCGAGGGCGCATGAAGGGCATATCGGGCGGCGATCCACCCGCCGTAGGAAAGACCTGCAAGGGACACTTTGCCGTCCAGACCCAGCGAATCGAGGACTTCATCCAGCCAGCCCATGAGATCTTCCGCCCTGGTCATCTTGCGCCTGTATACGCTCCTGCCGTAATCGTATATGTTATCCACCGCATAAACCCTGAATTCTCCCGACAGGCGTTCAATTACCGGCGCCCACATGAGCGAACTGACCGATGCGCCGGGGATCAACAGGATTGGCGGGGCATCGGGCACCCCTGAGATTCTTACGAATGTTTCGCCGTAGGTTCCGGAAATTGTGAGTGTCTCGGCTGGAACAGGCCAATGACGCGCCTTCTTGTCGTAGAAATCCAGGTATCGCTGCTTTGCGGCTGGAGATTTGAATGGATGGTACGGAGCGGAATAATCCATATCTTAGAATTCCTAATAATTTATTATAGGACTTCCCTCCTACATTATACCATTGTTATTGGCTTGCTATCAAGCTTTTCTTATGTCTGTGCCATCTCCCCAAACTGCACACTTTTCATCAGCCGCTTCAGCTTGGCCGCAAGTTCTTTTGTCATAAGCCCTTTATGCAATCTAAGGTTCTGCGCTACGATCCAGCTGCCCAGCCTTCTTTCTTTGATATCTTTTGCGTATTTCCGGGGTCTTTTTCCATGCTCTGTATACCATTTCAGGTATTGCTTGTATGATTCTTCCCAACTGACCCTTATCGGATAATAATTTGCCGTTTTGCACAGCAGTTCTATCTTTTTCGCGCGGTCTTTTGACAGCATCCCTTTATTTGATTTAAAACGTTCCTTGCTTATCCAAACCCCGCAAAATCTTTCATTCGCCGAAGATGAATACCGTTGCGGCATGCAATGGTGTTCCTTTACCCAATTCATGGCCTTTGAATAATGGCTCATCCATGCAACTTCACTCGGCAGATCCCAGGGAAAGCGGACCCCGTTTAGTTTTTCTATTTTTCGTTGAGAAAGACGTCCTTCGACATGCTTAATCCTCTGATTTTTGCACCATTGTTCGATCCTTTTCAGGTGCGGGGTGTAATAATACACATACGGCCATGATTCCGGGTGATCTTCCCACCCTTTCTTCAAGGCCCTGAAGTTTTGCTCCCAGTGGTTCGGAGTTTCAAATACATAGTTGATTTTTTTAAGAAGGCCGATCTGCCATTTCTTTAAGCGGCCTCTTTTATAGGATACCCTTACGCTATCGTTAAACCATCTTCCCACTTTGTTTTCAGGCGGAAATTCGGTCCTTGTACGCGGGAACCGGCCGTATTTTCTCCTGTATGCGAGAACAATGCCGTATTGGTCGAGCCAGTCCCGGTTTCTCTTAACTTTGCATAACTTTTTTATCTGCTTCTCGTCCAAGATCATTTGCCTACTCCCCCACTTTTGCTTCTTCTGGTGGTCTTTCTCTCTTTATAGTAACATAAATTAGGTTCGTTTCTCGCGCTATAATTTCTTTAGTGCGAAGCATTTATTCAGCCAGTTATCCATCGGATTTCCTTATATTCTTGTAAGAAGAAGCGGGATGGGGAAAGACATTTTCCGTGGATTCCCCCGTCCCGCAACAACCTTTACAATGAATTGCTTCATTGAGAGGTCCCATGGTGTTTAACATAGATTCCTTACTACACTCGGTCAAGGATTTTCTTGCCGGATTTTCCATACGGACTGACGCCCGCGGCCGGGTCATTCTGTCCCTTCCACGTCCTGCCGTGTGCAGGGTCTGCGGCGTTGATTGCTGTGCGGTTTGATGAAGATAATACCTCGACAACTCGGTACAAGTAAGCTGTATAAAACAGGATTCTGTAATCCAGAAAATCCTCAAGCACTGCAACCTTTGGAAGGAATCTGAACCTCGTCCCCCACCGGAAATCTGCCCGCCTCGACCCGCCTTGCAGTCAACGTCTCGCCACATCACGAACCGGAAAATCAAAATGCTGCTATCATTTTTTTATACTTTTTTTCACAACTTATATTATTTTAATAGGAAATGAAGTATTCTCTTGTTGCCGCCTGCCTCCTGCTTTCAGGCCTCCTGGTTTTCCTGCACGCAAAAGGCATTCATGGCCTGTTCTCCATTGGCGGTGAGGCGGTAAATACACGAGACGCAATAACGTCGGCAAGCCAGCAGACCCCAACAGGAGGCGCTGAAGACAACGAAGAAGAGAATGATGACAATGCAAATGCTCCCCTTGTGTTTGAGCATGTCCTCCCCTATGCGACAGCCATCATATCTGCCGATAACGGACCATTCACTTTCGACCTTGCCTACCGGTATTCAGAAACCCCCAATGCCCGGCCAAACAGTTATAAAAACCTCCACAGACTCACATCACTTGCGCTTACCTGGGCCGCGCCAAATCTGCCGTTGTCCCTTTCTGCGGGACGGACATTCACGCCCCTTATTGAGCGAAATATCTTCATCGATGGTGGCGCAATCACCTTCCAGAAAGAGGGGCTTTTTTCTCTTACGGCGTTCGGAGGCCTTTCCATGCCAACGCCCTATGAAAAGGCCCTGTTCAACAGCGATGTTGGCCCTTCGTATGGCGGAACCATACAATTTTCAGGATTGGCAAAAACCGTTTTACATGCTGATGTACTGAAAAAAGGCGATACTGACCAAGGCTCTGTGGCGGCCGGGGTCACTTCCCAGTATTTAAAGCCCGCACGCATCTCATTGACCAGCGTGTACGATTTCAATACACACGGCGTCGCAAGTCTCTCGGGAAACGGCACAATAAAACTCTATCAACGTACTATCTTCCTGCTCGCCGGCGGCCTCCAGGACCAAAAAATCGACTCAACAAGATATTACGAATATTATGTCAATGGCAAACACATGTCTGGCAGCGCGGCCTGCCGTTTTCTTTTGAACGATAATATCGATTTTGTGTTCCAATATGGCGTGCTGCTCTATGCTGATTCGGCAAAACACTCGTTTGACTTTGATTTCCGTTACAAAAACGCCTCCCTTGCGCTTTCCCGGAAGATGGGAAACAATGCCAGCGCGGTCGATGTCTTTGCCGCATACGCGGTGACACCCCTGAAAAACCTTGATCTGGCTGCTGGAACAGGCCTCACCCAATATACCCTCACTACTATGAAAACCAGGCGCACATCGTTTACCGCCAGCCTGAACGCCAGCTATGTGTTGTTCCAAAATCTGGCAATAAACAGCGAGTATCAGCTTCTCAAAAATCGATATTTCGAATACGACAACCGGCTTTTCGCAGGCCTCTTGTACAGATTCAACAGGTAAATACCCATGAAATCAGCCTGCTTCATTGTTTGCGTCAGTTTCATCCTTGCCCTGGGTAGCACGCAGTTTTTTTCCCATCGCCAGCATGTTGAGTCAGCGGGCCTTGCATGCGACGCCTGCCATGATAAAATAGGTGGATCACCTTCGATGGATTCCCTCCCTGAAGTGGACACAAAAACATGCGGCCAATGCCACGAGGACATGAAGTTCAGCGACGAAAAACCCTTTGCCCTGAAAGACAATAGTTTTCGCATACCTCATAAGATAAAAGGCGAAAACCTGAAATTCAGCCACAAGACGCACCAGAAACATTCCATGGACTGCGCAGCCTGCCACGGTCCCCTGTTAAAAACAGAAAAAATTGAAAATACATTGCCCAACATGAAGGCGTGCCTCCAATGCCATCGCAAGGCAATGCGGACAATAAATTGCCTTTTCTGCCACCAGACCGCTGAAAAACCCGATGACCATGCCACAGCCAACTGGATGCATCGTGATGAGCATGGCGCAGAAGCTGTATTTAAAAAAGACGAATGTGCCATGTGCCACCGGACCGCTGACTGCACCGAATGCCATTCAGGTGCAACAGGACAAAAAATCCACAGGCCCGATTACCGGTACACACATGGAATTGACGTAAAATTCAAGCAGAGCGATTGCTCTGTCTGCCACGCGCTTCCCGCCTTTTGCGCAGACTGCCACGAGAGAAAAGGAGCCATACGATGAAAGGTCTTGGCAAGACTTTTTGTGCCATTGCTGCCATCGCGGCGCTACTGGCGTTCGTACAATGCAGCCAGCCCTCAGACCAAGGCGCCTTTGATGAATGCTCCGCCTGCCATTTGATAAATCCGGTCTCCGGCAGCCACCAGATACATCTTGCGGAAGGGATCAATCTGACCTGCGACAGCTGCCACCCCGAACCTGGCAAAGGAGCTGACACAGTGCACAACAATGGCACGGTCGACCTCACGTTCAGCGGAACCTACACGAATGGAACATGTACGAATGTCGCCTGCCACGCTGACGCTGAAAAACGGGCAGCCAAGGTTAACGCGCCAATGGTCTGGAGATGGAATGCATCAAAACAATGCGCGGACTGTCACGACAACCCGGCCTTTTCCATGGGCGCACACCAAAAACATGTGGACAGCGCCTCATACCATATTGCCTGCGCCACCTGCCATACAGGCATTGCCGCATTGGGCCACAATAATGGCGGACTCACGGTTTCCGCCCAGGGAATGAGCTTCCAAAACCGGACCTGCACCAATATCGGATGCCATCTGCCCGAGGAATCTGATATGGAGGATATTGCCTGGAACGCATCAGCAGCGTGGGACAGTACTTTCACCTGCCAGTCGTGCCACAATACGCAAACCAACAGCCATGGTTACGGCATGACCCAATGCAATGCTTGTCACGACGGCGTTGTTGATGAAAACAGCGCTATTGTCGAATACCAGGACCATATTCCTGCGGTATTTTAAACGCCGCTATTTTTTCTTGGAAATTTCCCGCGCAATGCGGACAAGCATGTTTTCTGAAACCGTGTCACGCGCGTTCCGGGAGAGCCTGATGAAAAACCGGTCGTGGACGCCTTCAAAAATGGTCGCAAAAGGGCTTGAAGTATCTATACGTGAACATATGAGCGGTACTTTCAGGAACCTATACTCCCCTGTAGTGGTTGAATCGTACACAATGCGCGCGTTTTTCGCACTTCCCTGATCGTATATTTCAATACAGGTTTCCTGGCCATTTAAAAGATACCCGCCAAAGGCGCCTGCGCAAAATCCATTGTCTATATACACTTCAGCGCCGCCATCTATGGCCTTGTACAAATCAGCGGCAAACGAAACCGTGCCGTTCACGCACCCTGTTTTTGCGTTTCTGTCCAAACCAGGGACGCTGTCCGGAATCGGCAGCAGATCTACCGCGTTCAAGCAAAAGACCGGAAGTACGCACAGGACCATGGTTCTAATCATACCGGTAAAATATATTTCTATCGCGTTCACAACAGTATAAATTTTACTTTTTATCCAGCATGAAGGCCATAATTGAAAAATGTCTCGAACTGGACCGCCTCGCGGTCCTTGTATACTCGTCACTGTACGACAGCGCTGCGGACCCGCGTCTCCGGGAAATATGGGACCAGATGCGAAAAGATGAACAAATACATGTAAGCTACTGGAAGCATCTTCTTGAATTGGCGGACAACGGCATGGTTCCCATGCTCTTTGATGACCGTGATAAAATAATCGACGATCTTACGTCAATTGAGAAAAAAGCCGCCGCAATGTACCAGAAGTACAAAGCCAGCTCCGCCGATATTGACAGCATTGTCCTTGCCTACCGCCTCGAATTCTACCTGTTATATCCGGTACTCGAACGCCTCTTCAACTTCATGGCCCCATCGTTTGACGGGGCGCCCAGACCCGCGGTCGACTATGAAATGCATGTCCGGACTTTTACCGATAAAGTGCGCCCTTTCATTCAGGACAACCCGCCGCTCCTGCTATTGGACGAGGCCATAAACGCCATGCGCGAACGGAACAGCGAACTCGTGCGCGAAAGCACCATGGACAAACTCACCGGCGTTTTCAACCGGAAAAGTTTTTTTAACACCGTGGTCCCCCTTGCCTATCTTGCCCAGCGCAACCGTTACATGGTGGGCGTTGCCATGGTGGACATTGATAATTTCAAGTTTATAAATGATACCCACGGCCACCAGAAAGGCGATAAAGTGCTTGAAACAGCCGGCAGGGCATTCATGAAACATACTCGGGCGTCCGATATCGTGGGCCGGTACGGGGGCGATGAATTTATTTTCTTTTTTCCCGAGATTGACCGGAAAAGCGTAATAGAGATCATGGGGAAAATCCATACGGCTGCAAAAGAGAAAATGCCCGTGGGCATCGAGGTTTCGCTCAGCATCGGCATTGCGTGCAAAGAAATAGATACGCCTGTAGAGAAGCAACTGATGGACCTGATCAACAAGGCTGATCACAATCTCTATTACGCAAAAAAATTGGGGAAAAACCGCATCTACATGGACGGATGACCTTACCTGTCGTATACCGCAACACCCCGGGATGTGGCCATGTACGCCTTGCCCTGTTCATCAAACCTGATATCTATCACATGATTGTCCGCAAGCCCGCTGTTTAAGGTATCAATGTTTTTCCAGCCTTTTTTTCCCATGATAAAAACACCATGGCCCCAGGTGCCAGCCCAAAGCCTGCCCTTTGGGTCAAACGCCAGGACCACAACCGGCGGTTGAACAACCGGCTGGCGTTCCCAGGATTTTCCGTTAAAAAAATCGAGCCCGCCGTCCCACGAAGCGACCCATCGCGGCAGAGAGTCGCATATAATGGCCCTGATATAGTTTCCCGAGAGACCAGTATGACGGTTCATGTAATCCACCGCCTGCCTGTTCCTGAAGCCGCACATACCGCTGTTTGCTGTGCCAATCCAGACTGTGCCAGTGCTGTCCTTTGCCACAGCGGTTATCTGGTTGTCAGGCAGGCCCTGGGCCCGGCCCAGGCATGCGAGCGTATCCGGGCAGATGACGCACATGCCATGATAGCGCGACCCAAGCCAGATTGTGCCGTCATCTTCAACAAGCAGGTCCCATACATTGTTGTCGCGCAATCCCTGTGAGGTAGAATAGTTTGTCCAGTTTTTGCCATCGAAATACCAGGCCCCGCTCCGCGCAGTGCCAACCCAGAGCCCCCCCTTGGTATCCTGTTTAAGGCAAAAGATATATTCATGCGGACCAATGGCGGAAATTGATCGCCACAGGCCATTGTTCCATTGGTACAGTCCGTTTCCAAATGTCCCTATCCACGACAACCCCTCCTGACCAATGATTACCTGCCGGATCAGGTTGGTTTTAATTGGTAGATTTGATGTATCATAAGTATGCCATGCATCTTTTGCGCACGAACAGAGTATCGTGGCGAGCAGAAATAGAATGGCTTTGCCCATAATAATATAAAATAACAAAAGTCCCTATCTTTCATGTACTTTTTTATATATATTTCCATATGTTCAGTTTGTTCCGGGGGGAATGAACTTTTTAACTGTTTCCGCGACTAATTATTAATCTATGGAATTAATCGAAGGAGTAAAATATGAAATGTCCTGGTAAAATCTCACGAAGGTCGTTTTTAAAAACCGGCGCCTCAGCAACAGCGGCCTCTACGCTTGTTCCTGCAATTGTTGGCCTTTCATCAAAAGAAGTTCCGGCAAGCCCCAGTCCGCTGAACATCTGGCCTGGCAGAGTGGTACTCAACTACGAAAACAGAATCAACCCACACCCAACCTGCAATCAAACCGGGGGTACTTTGTCCGATGAAACAACAATGATGGCTATGATAGACAATTCAATTAGGCTGTTAACCGGCATACAGGATGTTGGCGAAGCATGGAAAGCAATTTTTCCTGCAACACTGAGCGTCACCAGCCGTATCGCCATTAAAATAAATATTCTGACCGACACCACAATTCCTCCACATCCATTCCTAGTCAAAGGAATTGTTGAGGGTCTAAAACTAATGTCCCTGCCTGGCGGCAACTTTCCAGCAAATCGTATTTATATTTACGATGGAAACGCAAGTGCGGATTGGGCCAATAAAGGATTTACCTCAACAAATTTTCCAGACGTTAATCTGGTTCCCAGTGACAGCCAGACAACCCGTACTGGAGACGATGCTGGGGCGCGTAATCGGCCATATTCTAACACGCTGTATAATTGTGATTTTCTGATAAACATTCCCACGTTGCGCGGTCATAGCACTTATGCCGAATCCTATACCATGGGATTTAAAAGCCATTACGGCACTTACCCTACAGACTTCCACTCGACCGGCGATCCCTTTGCCGACCCGAGCAGCTGTCCCGCATATCTCAGGGACATCAATTGCGTGGGACCTGTATACAACAAGACAGTTCTTACTGCGTTCTGTAGCATTTATGGGCATTATGGCTCCTCACCCAGTGCTTCTGCTAATTCTTTTCTCATATATGCCCAGACAAAAGACCCAGCAACTGCTGATACCAGGCCGAACACCGTAATTATGAGTACTGATCCGGTCACGGCCGAATTTCACGGCGTAAAAGTGCGAAAATTGCAGTTTAACCAGACCTATAATGTTTCTGATATGCCTAATTATCTCAGAGCATCTGCTGGCAAAACAAGCAGCCTGAGTGCGTCACCCTATAATATTGGAATTATCGACGAAGCAGATATGGATTATCGTGAGATAATCAACGGCGTCATCACAAATTCAGGAAGTGAAAAGTTTAGCTCAAGCGCTTCGAAAGAAAAGGCCGCCATGCAGGTAAATCCAAATCCCGTTTCGCCAAACGCCTATATCGACTTCCTGGCACCCCAAAACAGCCATCAAAAACAGGCAGTGGTCGAAATCTCTGATATTAAAGGTCAAATCATCTGGCGTAAAGAAGTTTCTATACTTGGGATAAACAACCGGGTCGTATGGACCGGGGTCAATTCACGCGGCAAGCGGGCGGTTCCAGGCCGCTATGTTGTTAGCGTCAACCTGGGAACGAAAATCCTGAGTAATACGATTACACTGATTTAGGTAGCATTACTTGAGCACAAACCGCTTGATTAAGCGCTGACCGCCAATCTGTATTGTTGCAACAAAAATACCAGGAGCCGGACGCATCCCGTCTCCAACTTTGCCCTTCCAAACGAAAGAATAAACTCCCCTGTTCAATGAACCTGAAAGCTGGCTTACCAACTGGCCGGAACAATTATAAATTTTCAAGAGAGGTATTGGTGCGAATTGTTCTCCTCTCGCCTGCGCAGTGAACACGCATCCATGTATTACCGGATCGGGAAAACACGATAATAGCTGGATAGCATCTCTTTTAACAGTCAACCCTTGCTCAACGCTTATGGCATGCGCCATTATGGTTTGCGCAAAATCCAATGCAACTGCCTCGTACTCTGGAGAAATATACCCAATTCTGATCCTGCAGAAAAATGAATCCTGGATGCATTCGAGTACAAGATCGAACGGTAATGATGTATCGATCCGAGCGCTGTCACCGATATTTGGATACGTCCGATATTCTCCGGCCCCAAAAAAAGCGTACAAAGCCTTAGCATTCGCCTCGGTGGTTTGGTTATAAATCTCAATACACAATTTCAGCACACCATCAGAATATCCTCCAAAAGCCGCATCGACCATCCCCCTATCAGTATATTCCTCCGCACCACCATCAATCTTTGAATACAAAGAGGCGGAATCAAACGCTGTGCCTTGTATGCAGCCTGGAAGCATATCCGCATCCCAGCCTGTAACTTCATTTGAGGCCGGAAAAAGACTGAGAGCAGTCATCGAGAAAGCAAGATTAAGAGCGCTGATAATTATTAAAAATATTTTCATAAGTATCCATAAAAATTGACTTATTCTACAAACAAAAGCAACTATTCAATTTGTTGCAACCAATTCAAGTTTTGAACTTTACCAAAACCAACATCCCCATTAAAAGATATCCCTAAAAAGATATCCCTGAAGTATCGCTTGAATGATATATACCATAACTTCCAACTAAACCCATATGATTCCCGTACCCCGACTCATCATACGCTGTATCCCCACCCCCCTCATTAAACCGCCACAAGGCACGGGTATGGCTGTCAACTGTAAATACGCTGTCCTGGGCGAAGGTAATGACTGGAAATACGAGTAAGGCCACCAAAACGTGGCATGCTGAAAGTATTTTCAGACACGTATAAAACATTGCTGACTCCTTCCTGCTTCATGCAAAATATTTCATAATATAATAATTTACACAATGACCGCAAACGACTATTTCAACATTCTCAAGCCTCTCAGCTTAGATTAATCGCGTAAGGGACCTTGGCAGATTCGAAAAAGGTATTGACACCGCCAATATTATTATATAATTTTATATCAATAATTTTAGTTGTTCTTTAAGGGTGGGAACAGATAAGATTCAACACATAACCAAAATGAGGAGGATGTACATGAAAAAAGCACTGATCGCAGTAGGTGTTCTCGCAATGAGCATCTGCACCTACGCACAGTTGGCCAGCGGATCGCATGTCTACTGGTACAAGGCGACCACCAATGGGTATGGCCTTACCGACAACCCAGGACCAAACCTTCCGGCAAACGCCTTTGTCCACGAAGGAAAAATCGTTACAGCAAACAACAGCACAGGCCTTGGCTATGCTGGTACAGGTTTCAGCTTTGGCTCAAATCCTCTGGACAATCAGGGCTGGTGCGGTGTTATTTTCTCCGGCGACCTAAACAATACCGAGAATATCGGCGGCAGTGTTGATTCCGCTTTTATACGCGGTGAATATGACGATTGGCCAAGCGGAAACGGCCCCCTCTGCAATGGTGGCCCTGTTGCAATCCGTTGTGGTGTTGTGGATGTCTCTTTTGGCATTATGATGTGGGGATCTGCTGACGCCATGCCCGACGATGCTGTGTGGGCCGACCTTGATCCCATGAATACGCTTAGCTACGACCTTACCATTGCCGGTGCCGAAGAAATTATTAATTTTACCTCTCCTCAGGGTCGCACCACTGGCGATGCTTCCCCGCTTCTCGACAAACAATTTTTCAGGGTAGACGTAACTGATCAGGTCAACTACATTCTACAGAACATCAGCAGTACCAGCGCATGGGCTATTGTTTGCCTCTCACAAGCTGGTGTTGGCGACACAGGCAAAACCTCTGGAATCGCTGGTGAAGGCGGGGGCTATGATGGAATGCACGGCGGCACCGCAGTATCAGTAGCAAACGTTCCTTGGACCACAGATGGCAACACCATGCACCTTCTTGCTTACGGCTCTCTTGCCCAGGTTAGCGTAGAAAATGAAGCAGCTGAAGTTGCCGGTAAAATCGCCATTGACAACAATCCCAATCCTTTCAATCCCACAACCACCATTACCTATAACACGCTGGGTTTAAAAGGCATGCTGAAGATTTTCAACTCTGCCGGCAAAGTAGTTTATTCAAACAGCGTAAGCGGCAAAGGCTCAACAGTATGGAACGCGCAGAACATGTCTTCTGGCGTCTATTTCTCACGCCTCACGGTTGGCAATTCAGTTGTTTCCAAAAGACTGATCCTGATGAAATAACCGCTTCATTCCAGTTTTCAAAAAAAGCATGTTTCTCACAAGGAAACATGCTTTTTTTTCGCTTAGTTTATCCGATTAAAAAAAGTGGTAAATTTGTGCAATTTAATATAAATTAACTATATTAAAGAGTCGCTAACGTGGTGGTATTAAGGAATTTAAATATTCATTCAGATGGGGAGGAAAAATGAAACAGTTCTTTGCGGCGATTCTTCTGGTTTGCGCAACATCGGCTTTCTCTCAAATCGACAGCATGATTGGGATTATCACCGGGGACAACTACCTTGAAGCAGGCACAGACCAGGACAAAAACTGGGGTGGAAAAAGTTTTGTACGCATAAAATCAAACAACCAGGGCGTCCTAATGACTAATTGGGACATGTCATTGATCGGTTTTACGCCCATGGCGGGTAGTATCATACTTTCAAATACCGCAACTGCCGGAGATACAACTCTTATGAGCTATAACGCGGTTGTCGCTGGCATAACCTGCGATTGGTTTGAAGGATCAGGTGTAACCGGATCAAACGATCCCAACGGCTCTTGTTATCAATACCAAACAGGCACAACACCCTGGCCAAACAGCACACCCAATGCCAATTTCGCCGCGCAGATGGATCCTGTTATTTATAACGGACAAAAGCAAGAACTGGAGTTCCATGTCTTTCCGGTTTCCGGCCAGATATTGCAAGGTCTCATTAGCGGCGTCTATAAAGGCATTGTAATCTTCGATCAAGGATCGTCCGGCATCAACAACCACTTCTGGTCCAAGGAAAGCGGCAACGGCCCAATGCTCTGGTGTTACTCCCAGGAAGTCCATGCAGAAGGTAAAAGAACAGCCGCGATCTGCAATGTGGCCGCCTTTCCTAACCCCTTCAACCCGACCACAACACTGCAATTCGCCCGGCCGGTTTCTTCCGCTGGTATAATGATTTTCAATATGTCGGGAAAGGTTGTTGGAAATTTCAATAACATCACAGGCAGCAGATTTGAATGGAATACGGCCAACCTGCCTTCTGGTACCTATATAGCCAAGTTAACATCGAACAATCAGAACCAGGCGATCAAACTGATGCTGCAGAAATAACGTAATAATCCGGTAATATTTTTAAAGGGAGGGCGTTTGTACGTCCTCCCTTTTTTTTATGAATCCCCACCTATCAACAACACTGTTGCTGGGCGATTAAGTTTAAGGCTGAACCTGCCTTGAACCATTCAATCTGGGGCGTGGACAAAGTATGGGCAAGTGAAATTCTATCCATGCCGCCGTTTGCATGCCTGAGAACCATTTCCAGGTTTTTACCCGGTATAAGCGAAACAATACCTTCAATGGCCACCATATCGTCAGCGCGAACCTTATCATAATCCCCGGGATCCGAAAACGTCAACGGCAAAATCCCCTGTTTTTTCAGGTTTGTCTCATGAATACGGGCAAAGCTCTTTGCGATAACAGCCCTGCATCCTAAAAACCGGGGCGACATGGCGGCATGCTCGCGACTCGATCCTTCGCCATAGTTCTCGTCGCCGATTACCACCCATCCTCTGCCCGCTGCCTTGAGCGCACGGGCGTTTTGCGGCGCCTCTTTGGCAGGTTTGCCGGTAAAGGCATTGGTCGCGGCTGTGAGCATGTTGTCGCTGATATGGTCCAGGTGACCGCGATATTTTAACCATGGGCCAGCGGGGGAAATATGGTCGGTAGTACATTTACCCTTTATCTTCAAGAGCACGGAAAGGTCTGACAGGTCTTTTCCATCCCAGGGGGCAAATGGTTCTAAAAGCTGCAACCGCTCGCTTCCGGGCCGCACATCAACTTTTTCAGTACTGCCATGCGGTTGTACCAAACCTTCGGTACTCTGCACAAATCCACGCAAAGGCAGTTCAGCCGCAGCAGGGGGCGCCAGCTTAATCCTGGTTCCATTCGCGGTTTCGATTGTCTCTTCATTGGGATTAAAAGTGAGCTGGCCCGAGGCTGCCATGGCAGTGACCAATTCGGGACTTGCGATAAACGCCAGGGTATTGGGACTGCCATCATTCCGTTTCGCGAAATTCCGGTTAAAAGTGGTTACAATTGAGTTTTTCCGTTCTTTTGCAGGATCGTTTCTTGTCCACTGACCAATGCACTGGCCGCACGCATTGGCGCATACCATACCGCCAAACGCGGTCAGCGTGGCCAGATATCCGTCGCGTTCAGCCGTGGCCCTGATAAGTTCAGACCCTGGCGTAATATAAAAGGCCGCTTGTGATTTCACCCCGGCCTTCAGCGCCTGTGCGGCCACATGCGCCGCCTTGCCAAGATCCTCGTACGAGGCATTGGTGCAGCTGCCCACCAGGCCTGCACTAAGTTCTTCAGGATAGCCGTTGATCCGCGCCTCTTCCCTGAGCTTTGAAATGGGCCGGGCAAGATCAGGTGTATGCGGTCCAACTACCTGCGGTTCCAGTGTGGAAAGATCAATTTCAATGACAGTGTCGTAAAACGCTTCAGGCTGCACCAGGACTTCAGGATCAGCTGTAAGCATCGCGGAATGCTTGTCCGCAAGCGCCGCAACCTCTTGTCTGCCGGTGGCCTGTAAAAATACAGCCATTTTTGCATCAAAGGGAAAGAGCGAACAGGTGGCGCCCAATTCAGCGCCCATATTGGCAATAGTGGCCTTGCCAGTGCAGCTGATCGCTGAAGCACCTTCACCGTAGTATTCCACAATTTTTCCGGTACCGCCCTTGACCGATAATTTTCCAAGAAGATAGAGGATAACATCCTTGGGAGAGGTCCAGGTCTGTAGTCTGCCCGTCAGCCGGACGCCAATGATGCCCGGCCATTTCACTTCCCATGGCATTCCCGCCATCACATCCACAGCATCTGCGCCGCCAACACCCACGCCAGCCATGCCCAAACCGCCCGCATTGGGCGTATGCGAATCAGTGCCAATCATGAGACCGCCGGGAAAAGCGTAGTTCTCGAGCACTATCTGGTGAATAATCCCTGCTCCAGGCTTCCAGAAACCGATACCGTATTTTCGGGTAATGCTCCGCAGAAAACCATAGACTTCGTCGTTTTCCGCAAGGGCGCGCTCAAGGTCGCGGCCAGCGCCATGTTCGGTACGCACCAGATGGTCGCAATGGACCGTTGCCGGTACTGCTGTGCGCGCGCGGCCCGCATGCATGAACTGAAGAAGCGCCATCTGCGCTGTGGCGTCCTGCATGGCCACCCTGTCAGGGGTAAGATAGACATAGGTCTCCTTGCGGACAGGCGCACTCGCGGGCGTCTGGGCAAAATGAACACAGAGGATTTTTTCCGCGAACGTAAGGGGCCTGTTGAAAAGCGCGCGCGCGGCCGCCAAACGCCCTCCCATCCTGGCATACACTTCCCTGATCATGGCTATATCGTGGACCATATGCATCTTCTCCGGTTAGAAAGTCCTGTATTTTGAAAAAAGTTGGTTGGTCTTTTCCTGCCATTCGATAAAAACGCGTTCATCGTACTGTTTTGGGTATTCCTGGTACAAAAACAGCGCTTTCTTGGAATCATCGAGCGCCTGCCTGAACCTGAGCACCACGGGAAGAAGGCCGGGATGGGCAAATATCCTCCCGATTTTATCCAGAACATCGCCGATATGGTGTGAAATGTGCGCTGTTGAATACGTTTTTACAAAAGTATTGTCGTTGACCAGCCCTGCCGCGAAAAGTCTCTCCATTTCATCCATGGAAAGACTCTGGATAAAACGCCTTATAATATCATAACTGGCAAGAATGGCCCCAAGGCCGCCCTGGTATTCGGCATTGTATTGCCAGAGGCTGCGCCGGGAGACATCACCGCTGTTGATCGCGCTGACAATGGTGCGCGCCGCGATACTGGCGGCCGTCAAAGACGAAGCCACACCGCTTCCCATGGTTGGAATGACCTGGCACGCGCTGTCGCCGGCAAGGATAAAACCATTTCCCACCAAATTGTCCAAACCCCTGCGCAGAGGGATCATGGCGCCTCCGCCTCCCAGCCTCTTTCCCAGGTTGGGCGCGCTTTTTACATAGTCCTTGCACAGGAAATAGGCTGGCCGCGACTCGGAGACCGAAGTACCGAAGATCAGATTCACCGTATTGTTCCTGCGCATGTGCACTGTGGTATAGGCGTGGTATTTGCCAATGCGGGTGAAGCAGACGCCGGGCTGGAAAAAAACCTCTGACCCAAACCGGGTCCCGGGCGTATTCTTCAATTGGTGCACTTCCTGCCAGGCTGAGGCGAAATCCTGGATGCGGACATCGTGTTTGATATTGAATTCGCGAGGGGTCTTTTTCCTCAGGCAGGCATTGACGCCAGTGCAGTCAGCGATGATTTTACCGCGCAGTTCAAAGGGACGTTTGACGAGAAAGCGGTTTTGGACGCCCCTGATCCCGCACACGGTATTCCCATCGATGATCAGGTCTTCGATCTCGTGACCGCCCAGAAAATGGACGCCGCTTTTTATCGCACGCTCAAGCAGCAGCGTATTCAGCGCTTCGTGGCGGATGGTGAAATTGTGGAAAGTATCGTAATGAACTTTTGCCGAAAGATTAATGTCCTTGGCGTAAAAAACCGTATATTCCGGCCGTTCTTCCCACAATTCCCGGTCCGGCAGTTTAATACCAGCGGTCCCAAAGACGTTCTCATCGATGGTGACTTCCCAGGGATGGCCGATTTTATTTCTTGAACGCGCATCGAGTAACGCGACAGTGCAGCCGGACTGCGCCACCTTCATTGCGCAGCAGCATCCCGCAATACCCGCGCCAGCTACTATCAGATCGTATTTCATAGTCAGCCTAAACCGAGCGTTGCCGCCTTTGTGTTTACGAGGGCTATCTCGTCCTTAAGCATCTGCCGGATGGGCAGAGTATAGGGGCATTTCTTCTCACATTCGCCGCATTCAATACAGGAAGCCGCCCGCTCCCTCAAGGTTATCTGATCGGGCTTTGCATAGATGATATGATAACCGAATCTGGAGTAAAACCGATCGAGCCGTAAAGCCAAGGAAATGATGATTTCCTGCGGACAGGGCTGGCAGTAGTCGCACCGTCTGCAGAACTTTCCGCTCCACGTTGCCGCGTCTTTCTCGAGCTGTTGCAGTTCAGCACTGGAGCACGCGGGGTCACCATCACCTGCGCGGACATTTTCTTCCACCTCGGCAACATCCGCCATACCGGGAATCGCGGCTGAAACAGGATGTAACAATATCCATTTCAACGAAGCAACGGCATTGGAAAAAACGCCTCCCCCGCCGCCCATTGGTTTCATGGCAAGCACACCCAAGCCATGATCAACTGCCAGCTGGATGATTTCCAAATTTGGTTTTTGTTCGATAAAATTAACTGGAACCTGTATTGTTTCGAAAAACCCCTGGGGAATTACCTTGCGGAGAATATCGCACGAATGGCTCGTAATGCCTATATGTTTTATTTTCCCGTTTCTCTTTGCCTCGACCAACGCATTATATGCGCCATCAGGAGCCATGACCTGCTTTAAATCGGCTTCACTGTTTACTCCATGGAGCTGGTACAGATGAATGACAGGAATGCCAAGAAGAACAAGGCTCTTTTCCACGTCAGCGAGCATGCCGTCTTTTGTTTTTGAGCCTGACTTTGTCGCAACAATGATTTCCTCCCTGCGGTCATAGCCCCTCAAAATACTGCCGATTTTTTCCTCGCTGTTGGTATAGGCCCGCGCAGTATCGATGAGGGTTATGCCTTTGGAAAACCCGGAAACCAGGGTCTTTTGGGCCTCTTCAAAATTCACCCGTTGAATAGGAATGCCGCCAATGCCAATAGCAGAGACTTTCAGACCGGTTTTACCAAGTGAACGGTAGCGCATAGTGTATTGAAAAATAATAAAATGACACGCCGTTTTAAACCAAAAACAGCAATAGGCATATTTGACATTTTATTACAGTAAATATATATTACTTGCGGGGGAATTTCGTTTTTTTACCGTACATTATTAAAACTGGAGGACATATGATTTCTCGGATTGCAATAAGTGCCATAGTATTAGCTGGCCTCTTGGCCGCCAATAGTGCGGCCCTGTCCATCACGTCAGATCCAATTTTGGTGGCTTTTGCCAGGCGGCCGCTGGACCATGCCTATAGTTACCAGATAACCACAGATGCTCCTGGCGGATCAAATGTGGTTTATTCGCTTGAGATAGCGCCAGCAGGCATGACCATTGATGCTGACGGTTTGATCGCATGGGTCCCGGAGCACGAACAAGCCTACTATAACGATGTAACGGTAAAAGCGGTTGTTGGCATTGATGAGACGACGCAATCATTCAAAGTGTTTGTACACGGCATAAATAATGCGACAAAACTGAATATCCTGTTTAAAAACATGGATTTTAACAACACCCATACGGCTGAGCGTCCTTGCCGGCACATGATTTTCCATATCGGCGATAGCCAAACGTATCAGCAACTTTGGGGTAATCAGATGCTTGCCGCCTGCACAGGGCCTGTACCTACGCACTATCCTCGTTTTTGGGGCGCGTACCAACCCGACAACAGCACTATTTGCTCAGAACTTCTGAACAGCGGAAATATCGGGCAAAGCTTTATGCGCACTGGAGGACATGGGAGCAATTACGGAAACAACAGCGGCATGCAGGCATCGTGGGGCGTGGGTATTACGCCAACCGCGATCCAAAATAACTGTGACGGAGGCTGGGCCGCCACCGTCGCTTTTGGCCACAATGATGCCGCGGCAGGAGTATCTGCCGCCACATTTTCAAGCAATATGGAGGCTATTTGCGATACGCTGTTAAACAGAAATATCATTCCCATTGTCTTCGCGATTCCCGATGGCGTACCAGGAGGCGGTTGGGGTTCGGCCACAGCGCTTGCCCTCTATCCTGAATATGCTGACTCTATTGTTGCCATGGCAAAACGTAAAAACATACCTTGCGCTGATCTGCGAGGAGGGTGCCAGACTGCCGTTAACATGGAGGCAGCAACGCTGACAGCAGGGTCACTGTTAAACGACGCGGTCCACTATCGCTGGGACGACGCGCCGCCGGCAAACACAAACGGCCTGCACAATTGGAAAGGCGCCATGAACATTGCCATGCACGAACTGGCCCATCTTGTCGGGTTCCTCTACGATTGCGGCGCCAAGGCCCCTGTTGTTGGCAACAGCTCTTACTACCCGCGCGGTATACCCTTGGACTCTTCCAGGGTTGCCTGGACTTCTATTGAAGAGGGGCTTGTGACTGCGCCTACTCCCATAACCGGGACCAGTGTTACCGCCTCGCCCAACCCCTTCAATCCGTCAACCGAGATCACCTGTACTTTTGCAGGAGCAAAAAACTACGCGGTATCACTCGGCATCTACGGCATCTCAGGCAGCCGGATAACACAGCTCTATTCCGGAAATATCAAAGGAAAACAAGCCGCGGCAAAGTTTACCTGGAACGCCTCCGGGATTGCCGCAGGCATGTATGTCACGCTGCTGCAGGTGAATGGAAAAGTTTTTTCTAAAAAACTCATTCTGGCAAAATAAACGGAAAAACCATAGAAATAAACAAAGGCCGCGTAATAGCGCGGCCTTTGTTATTAGAAAATCCTGCCAGCCAGGTATTCCTTCATGAGGATATACGTAATATCCGCCTCGTGATCTGCCATATATTCTCGCGCAAGCTGTGCTGCCCGGGCTTTTTCTCCTGTACTATGATAGAAATACACCTCCGCGAGCCGGTTCAGCCGCTTTCCCTTGGCCATTGCTTCCCTGAAATCCTTGAAAATGTCCGCAGCCTGCTCAGACTGGCCAAGCTGTTTGGCTGAAAGGGCAGCGAAAAGACGCTGGTATCTGGTGTCCTCCCCACGCGATGAATTAGCGCTTCTCTGCTTGGGATTCCAGGAAACTGCCGCTTTGAACGCCTCCTGCGCCTCTCCTGTCCTCTTCATGAGCATCAGGATTTTAGCGCGCAGATAGTTGTTCTCGTACCCTTCAAGCCCGAAATTGGTCTCATCCGCGCCGATTGTCTTTGGAAAAACAAGCGATGTATCTATTTTATCAAGCGCCTCCTGGTATTTACCCTGGCGCATAAGCGTGCGCGCCCAGAGCAGATGGCAATTCCACCAAACCGAACGCAAGCCAGTGCCATGTTCCCATGTGCTGAATTCCCTGCCTTCCATTATCCCGGCAGCCTCATCGAATTGGCCCATTTCAATAGAGGCGATAATAATGGCCTCGTCGAGTGCTTCAATGGCCTGTTTGCCCGCAGCTTCACGTGTTTTTAGAAGCATGGCGAGCCTGTCAGCCGCGGGACGCGCCTGGCGGGTATATTCGCGCGAAAGCATGAGTGCGGCATACTGCATGTCAGGCCGGGCCTGAAGCGCGGCAACAAGCTGGTCAATAATTTCAGCAGGTGGACGCCCGAGTTTGCCATAGACCATGGAGAGGACCACATTCGTAAATGCGCTGTGTCCCTGTAGTGCCACCGCTTTCTGGAGCAGGCTGGCCGCCTCGGAAAATTCACCGGCCGCAAGACGCGCCATACCTGCGCAGTGGAGCGCACAGGGGGATTCCGGATTCTTTGACAGGGCAAAATCAATGACCTGCCTGTCGAGAAGTGTATGAGGACTCGACGTCTGGACATCGAGTCCCTGGCTGTTGGCGAGAAACGCATCACTCTTCTTTCCATCCGTGTGCGAGGCAATCCATGCGCAATAATACCAGTAGAGCGGGTCTGACCTGAACCCGGGCGCGCTGTCGAGGAGCGCCCCGGCAGCGGCATATTCGCCAAAGCCAGCAAGGTCGCCAGCCAAATAAAGCCACTGTTTCAATTCGTCGCGCGGTGTTGAAGCATACATGCGGCGATACCGGTGTTTTTCAGGAAGTACCGTAAAAACAGTATAAAAAACGGGGTTTACATCGAGGACCTCTTCAGCGATTTCCTGGGCATTTTCAAAATCAGAGCACCGAGAATAACAAATCGCGGCGCCGGTTGCGGCAAGCAGGTCTTCGGAATTAACAGCCAGGGCTTGTTCAAAAAAAGAACGCGCATCTTTCCAATCCTGTTTTTTCAGCCTGATAAGACCCCGGTTGTAAAAACAACCTCCCTGATTGTACTGGAGACGTGCGGCGCTGCTGAAATAATAATCAGCCTGTTCATTGTCGCCTGTCTGCAGACAGGCAAGCGCGCGCAGATAATCGATTTCCGGGTCAAAATCCTTGCGCAACATGGCTTCGTGCAGATAGGGAAAGGCCTCTGAAGCCCTGCCTGTGCAGATGAGGAGGTTTGCCGCTGCCTTGTTGAGGACCAGTGAATGGGGAAACGCGGCAAGCCCGGCACGGTAGTATTCAAAGGCTGCTGGAAAAGCGTATCTGATCTCTTCGTATCGTCCTTTAAGCCAGTATTCCTCGGAACTAAGCGCGGTTGAATCGGGCTTGAAATAGGTGATCTCGCCATTGGTCCAATCATGCGTCTGGCGGTACTTCCCCTGTGTAAAGGAGACAATTTCCCCGCCCTGTTTGTCGCGCACCCGGACAGTATAAGGCCGCTCCTGCTTTTTACAGTCGTATCTGAATGCATGGAAGACCGCGGGTTCAAGCCGCACCTCCTGTTTGCGCAGGACCGAATCGCCTATGCACAGCTCAATTCTGCCCGTGCCAAAATCAGCGTAGGTATTTGCGCCAAAGATGATTTTGTGCCGCAAGGGGTCCGTGGTCGAATCCACCACAAGGGAAAGCGCAGCATCCACGGTGCCATACTGAAAACCGCCGCATTGCCGTATTGGCATCCAATATTCCGTAAAAGAAAGCGAGGCGTGGGGCGGAAAGAAACCCATGGTCTCCTGGTCCTGAAAAAGACCGGCCTGAAGTTCAACATAATCGCCTCCGGTCTCAGAAAGCCTCTTATTCCACTGCTTTCCCGCGGGTGTCTGGCCCCATGACCAGAACTTCCTGTAGGGCAGCACATTCCGGTCGGCAAGGTGAAAAGCGCCGAATTTATCCTTGTAATCGTAATAGCCCATGAAATTTTCGCAATCGTCGCGGTTGAAGCGCGAGAGGAAATTTTCCTTGTGGTTCTTGTACCAGCTCAGGTCATTGCCCTCTTCATATGGCCAATCCCGGATCCAAGGCGAGCCATGGGTTGAACTCCGCGGCTGGGGAAAGATAAACTGCACATTATCGTTGGCGCGCACAGCCGTATTTGCCCAGAAATAGATGGGACGGGTGAAATCAGTGGGATTGTAGAGTGTGACGCCTATCTCGAGTCTTGGGCTCTTTGGACGAAGAATGACCTTTGCGGTCCAGATCATATCGCCGATATATTCGCGGTCTGAAATGACGATAGCGGCCCCGCCGCCGGGAAGCCGCTGCAGGGCATAGTTGACCGGCTGGAGCGAAGTGGGTATATGGCCCCGCTTGGGAAAATTGAATTCAACGCCAAAGGCGCACCACGCGCCGGTGAGGCCGATAAGCGCTTGTTTGAGCTCCTTGTTCTCCCAGAGCATGTTTTTGCCGGTCAGTTTATCAATGGCTTTGTAGATGTGGCCGCCGAACTCGGGCAGAACAATGACTTTGATATATTCATTCTCAAGACACAGGGTCTTCATCTCCTTTTCGCAAACAGTATAATCAATGTTTGAATGGAGCCGGTACGGGTAGACCTCATTGCCGTCCATGCCTGAAAATTCCGGGACGTAATTCGGGTAGAGTTCGTCGTTTGTCTTCACCTTCATTGTTGATTCCCATACGTGTACCTTATGAGTGCAGGAGGTGAAAATGAGAAGGCAAAAAACGTAGAAAACGGCAAGGGATTTGGCCATGGAAAACTCCTTTGACCTTTTTAAAATAGCTTATTGGTTTAGGAGAGAAAAAGGGAAAGTCAGACCGCGCGGGCCCTATACAGCTTTGTACGCCTGTTTTTCTTAATTGGCAGGGTTTTCCCAGTTATTGATTTTCTTGCTATCAACAAGCGGCAACCATTGAAACAGGCGCGCAACGAACCTTCGCAACTGACGTCTTTCATGTAATTGCGCGCTTTTTTAATTGTTTTCGGATGTTCTATCTCAGTCTGAAGCATTATTTCACATAAAAAAAGGACGATGAGAGCGTCCTCGGGATGCAGATCAACCAGACGTTCGAGCGCAGTGCGCGCCTTTACCCAGTTTTTCTGGCACCGGTAGAGTTCGGCGAGCACCAGAAGAATACTGCGGACATCGGGCCTGAGATAGGCGGTTAGACGCCGGTTGAGCCCAAGGCCCGCTGAAAGACAAACACCGTATTTGATAAAAACAAGGTCGAGTTCCGAGTGTTCCTCAATCGCGGAGGTGAGGTATTTTTCCGCAGTATCATAGTCCCCGGCCCTGAAGGCAAGCAGGCCAGCGGTAAAGGCCGCGTCAGCCAAGTAGGCGTTCTTTCTAAAACAGGCAAGCGCGGCTTCGTGGTTGCCGCGGGCCAGTTCCTCGAGCCCCTTGGCAAACCCCCGTTCGTCTATTGCCGAAGGAAACCTTGCCACATATGCCGGAGTGACCTTGTCCGATTCGCGCATCTCAAGGAGTTTGAGGCCTGTCCCTTTGGCTGAAAGAGTATAGTCGCCGGAAAAGGGAGGACACTGGGTCTTGGGTCCTTTCTTCTCAGGGATAAAGGAGATGGTTTCGGTATTGGGCGGCATGCCAAGCCGGGCTTTCCGCTTGCTTACCATCACAAATGTGCCGTCGCCTTTACCGTCAATGGGAAAGAAAGCTTTGGTCATTCCATCCGCCGTTTTCATTGCCTACAATATATATTTTAAGTGTCAAAATATCAAATATTATCGCTCGGACCTTCTCCAATCGCATCCAGTTGTTTGGAATACAGCCTGGCAAGACTCTGTCGCACGCCAAGAAACCGGCGCACGCCGAAAAGACCAATTACCACTGCGCCAATGGACAAGGCGCACCCGGCGATAAATATCGCATGGTCGGGCTGAAAAAGCTTTATGGCTGTGGCGCCGGTCGCCAAAAGCATTATCGCGGTCCGTAAATATGACAGCAAGGTGCGCTCATTGGCCAGAACAGTCCGGTCGTACGCAAGGTGATCGCGCAAAATCATCTTATCCGCATGAAATCGCTTATACTTCATTCCAACTTCCTTTGCCAAAAATTGTATCTTTTCCTATGAATGAAATATAAAAAAATACCCGTCCAGGCCATCACTCTTTTTCAAAACAAGGTCCTCTCCCATTACCGGAGGAACAAACGCGATCTTCCCTGGAGGCGCACACCAGACCCATATAGAATCCTCGTGTCTGAAATCATGCTCCAGCAAACACAGGTTGACCGGGTCATTTTGAAATACACCGCTTTTATCCGCGCATTTCCAGATGTGCGATCCCTTGCCCGGGCGTCCCTGCGAAAACTCCTCGTTGCCTGGCAGGGCCTTGGCTATAACCGGCGCGCACTTATGCTGCAACGCTCAGCCCGGATTATTTTGGAGAAATATGATGGTTCTGTTCCCGATGATCCAGAGGAACTGGTGTTGCTGCCCGGTATTGGCATGGCAACGGCCGCGGCCGTACTTGCCTATGCGTTCAACAAACCTATGGTGTATATCGAAACCAACATACGCACCGTATTTATCCATGAATTTTTTTACAATAAAAAAACAGTTCACGACAAAGAACTCGTACCTCTTGTAGAAAAGACGCTTTTTCGCAAAGATCCTCGGACCTGGTACAACGCACTCATGGATTATGGCGTCATGCTGAAAAAAAAGTTTAAAAATCCCTCACGCAGAAGCGTACATCACTCAAGGCAATCGAAATTCAAAGACTCTGATCGTGAGATACGGGGAATGATAATCAGACTATTGTCTGTACATAACAGTTTATCATTAAACAGATTACAAATTTTATCTAAAGTTAATAAAAACAGACTTGTCTGTATTGCGGATCAGCTTTTAAGAGAAGGTTTAATAAAAAAAATATCCGGGAAATTCACTATTTAAACTGTCCCATCAAAAAGAAGTCCTTCACCTTCCTCAATATGCCTGATCCACTTTTTAAAATCCTGGTGGGTAATGTCCTTTTGAACAAGCTTCCTGATCTTTCCATTCGAGTCGAGGATAACAAGGTCAATAAGCACCTGTTCCTCTTTCCGGTAGATGCAAAACCTGAACGGTGATTTCTTACTAATAAGCTGTTCGTTGTATATCTCCGTCTCTTTTGCCAATTGCTCGAAATGGTCCTTGTTCTCGTCCTTCCGCTCCTGCTCGTGATGGTGCCTTTTTTGTTCCTGACCAGGCGCATCCGGATCATGAACCCCATCAACTCCTTCGCTCTTTCTCACCGTAATATCACCCAGGGTGCTCTTCATGTCAACCGGATGGGTGGGATCAAATGCATCGGCCATATGTAGTCCTTAAAAAAAGCTCTCGTATCCTTGCGGCCTCTGCGCCACCAGACAAGCAGACTGAGCGTACACCCCTGTCTGAATATCTACCAGAGTCATTTTCCTTTCACATGGTTAATATATATTTTACCAATACATGCCAGGTATACGGCTCTACACCAACAACCAGCTCGAAATACTGGTTGAAAAACTATCGGACGTTCTCAGGGAACCTCAATACGACGACCCCCTGCGTGAAGAGATCATTGTGGTCCAATCCAAGGGCATGGAACGATGGATCAGCCTCGAACTTGCCTCGCGGCTGGGCATATGCGCGAACCTTCGCTTTCCCTTTCCCAACGCGTTTGTACATGAAATATTCCAAAGTTTGAATCCAAACCTGCCTGCGGAAAACCAGGACTCTTTTAACAAGGAAAACCTCCCGTGGCTGGTTATGAAAACGCTCCCCGAATGTCTGGATCTTCCCTCGTTCTCGAGCATAAAGCATTATCTTGAAAACGGCCGTTCAGGGCTCAAACTTTTCCAGCTTTCAGGAAAAATCGCCGATACCTTTGACCAATATACTATCTTCAGGCCCGATATGGTCCTTGACTGGGAAAAAGGCAAAAACCCAATATCTGAACATCTCTGGCAGGCCCAGCTATGGAGAAAACTGGTGCATGCCGCAGCCCCTGGCCTTCATCGGGCCCGATTGCTGTCAAATACCATACAGCAGCTGGAAAATGAAGAAACCAGCGCTCTTGGCCTGGCACCACGAATAATTATTTTTGGTATTTCCGCGCTTCCGGAATACCACATCAGAGTGCTGGATGCACTCAGCCGCCATATGGAGATACTCCTTCTTCTCATGAACCCTGTGCCGGGTCTGTATTGGGGCGATTCCAAGTCGAACCGGGAAAAACTGCGCATTTTACGCAAAGAACGAGCTTCAGTGGACAAACTGCATCTGGAAGACGCCAATTCCCTGCTTGCATCATTGGGCGCATTGGGAAGGGATTTCTTCGATATTTTGTACAACCATGATATCATGGAAGCCCCCATCCCTGCCGCCCAATCAGTGGCTGCCCATACGTTGCTGACCCGGATACAGTCGGATATAACCAGTTTTTCCGGGCCATCCTCTGTCAAAACACCAATCGCATTGGATGACCGGTCCATCCAGGTCCATTCCTGTCACAGTCCCATGCGTGAAACCGAGGTTTTGTACGACCAACTGCTCGACCTGCTCAACAACGATCCTGACCTAGTTTTGCGCGATATCATCATCATGAGCCCTGACATTGAATCCTATGTGCCGTTCATCAGGGCTGTGTTCGACAATCCGCCAGCCAGCCACATGCGGCTTCCCTATTCCATTGCTGACCGCACGCTCTCAAAAGAGAGCGGCGTTATCAGCGCCTTCCTTTCGCTTCTCAACCTTTGCCCAAGCAGGTTCGAGGCGCCGGCCATTGCGGCGCTCCTCGAATCAGAGCCATTGCGGAAAAAAGCCGGACTTAGCGCTGACGATGCAATCCGTTGCCTTTCATGGGTACGCGAAGTCAATGTCCGCTGGGGCATTGATACGCAGCACAAGGAGGAGATTGGACTGCCGCGGACAAAGGAAAACACCTGGGCCGCTGGGATTGAACGGCTGCTACTCGGATACATGCTGCCTGGCAAAAATCGCCTCTTTTTCAACGATACCCTTCCCTACGACCATATTGAAGGCAACAATGGCCAGATTCTGGGAAATCTGCTCGCATTCTTTGATCATCTGGTCGCATTTTCCAGAAGCACCCGAAAAAGCATGATGCTGCACGAATGGCGGGGGCTGCTCAACCAGTCGCTGGAAACTTTTTTCCATGATGATTCTGATACGGCAAACGACTTGCACTGCATCCGTACGGCAATCAATACGCTGGGCGAAAAGCAGGCCCTTGCCGGATTTTCCTCGCCGCTTGATCTGCCGGTTGTTTTGTCCTGGCTGACATCACGGCTTGGCGAAGAGAGCCATTCCCATGGTTTCCTGACCCATGGTATCACCTTCTGCAAAATGCTGCCCATGCGGAGCATTCCCTTTAAGGTCATTTGCCTGCTGGGCATGAACGATACGGCATTCCCCCGTACAACCCGCCATCCCTGGTTTGACTTTATTGCCCGGGAACCGCGTTCCGGCGACAGGTCGCGCAAAGCTGACGACCGGTATATCTTTCTTGAAGCGCTCCTCTCGGCCCGGAAGACACTCTATATCAGCTACGTGGGCCAGAACGTACAGACAAACGCCATGCACCCGCCTTCGGTAGTTGTCAGCGAATTGCTCGATTATGTCCAAAAAGGATACACGGACGCAGCAAGGTGCGGCATTGAAAAACAAACTCTGATTGTCCATCCCCTCCAGGCTTTTAGCGAAAAATATTTCTCGGGCCATGCCATCTTCACCTATTCTGAGGAAAACGCCCGGGCCTGCAAAGCAGCGCTGCACCCCAAATCAGAAATCCCAGCCTTTATTCGCGAAAAACTGCCTGAACCCGGCGATGAATTCAAACAGGTACGCGTCAGAGACCTTATCGCATTTTTTACAAATCCGGCCAAATTCCTTCTTCAGAAACGGCTTGGCATCTATTGTGACCAGGGTCCGGAACTTTTTGAATCAGAAGAACCCTATGACATCCAGGGACTGGACGGTTATTTTCTGAAACTAGAACTTCTTCACAATGGAGAAAATGGTCCAAATTCTTTTGCAGCTGCAAAGGCGCAAGGCATTCTCCCCCACGGCAAGGCAGGGGCTGCCGCTTTTCAGGACCTTGCGGACCAGGTCAATGGTTTCAAACGCCTTATTACGCGGCATACAGGAATATCCAGGAAAAACCCGGTCTCTGTCAGCCATACATCAGGTCCCTGCACTCTTCTGGGGACAATAAACGGCCTTTCAAATTCGGGTCTGGTAAAAATATTTCCAGCCAATATGAAAGCAAAGCATCTTCTCGAAGCATGGATATCTCATCTGGCCCTGGCTGCGGACAAAAACAATGGCCATGCGGGCCAGAGCTTTCTCTTCTGTCTCGACAAAGCCTACAGGATAAAGCAACCGGACGCACCGTGCGAACTGCTCGACGAACTACTCGCAATCTACTGGTACGGGCTTTCCCGGCCCCTGCCTTTTTTCCCTGAATCAGCATGGGCATATTCCAATGGAAAAGTACCTTCGTTGGAGAGGGCCCGCGCCCAGTGGAATGGCGGATATATGATTGAACCGGAATCTCGTGACCCCTATTTTGAAATCTGCTTCAGACACGCCAATCCCCTGACAAAAGAATTTGAAGCGCTGGCCAGGAACATATTCATGCCTCTGCGCAACACTGTGGAAAAGATATGACAGAAAGACTCCTTTTTAACCCCCTTACCTGCCAGCCGCTCAATGGCGTGCACCTTATTGAGGCCAATGCGGGCACAGGCAAGACGCATAATATAACGCGTCTTTTCCTGCGCCTTATCATGGAACAGAAGCTTTCCGCCAGCCAAATTCTGGTGGTAACCTTTACCAACGACGCGACTGAAGAACTGCGCAAAAGGATACGCACAACAATAAGGACCTGCATCGATATACTGGCGGACGGCAAAAACAAATATACTGACCTCGAACATCAGGACCTGGGGGACTACCTTGAAAAATGGTGTGAAAAAAACGATCGGGCCAGAGGAATTGCATTTCTGACTACCGCGCTTAACACATTTGATGAAGCGGCCATTTTTACCATCCATGGATTTTGCCAGCGTATGCTCAAACAGTTTCCCTTTGAAAGCGGCATGCTCTTTGAGACGGAACTCGCGGCCGACGTTCGCGCGCTTTACCGCGAAACAGCGGCTGATTTCTACCGGAAGCGCGTCTATACCGCTTCCCCGCTCTTTGCTTCCTTCCTTGCACGGGAAAAGGGGCTGACCATTACTATTCTACTGGACCGGTTGGACAGGCTGCAGAAACACCCTGACCTTGCAGTGATTCCCGATTGCGCGGCTGCGGATTGTTATCTGACAGAGGCCGCGTATTGCGAAGCATATCAAAAAATCTGCACAGTTTGGAGCAAAGATAAAGAAACCATTGCGGCAATCTTGAACGACAGCAACACACTGAGCGCGGTTTCTTACAGTCCCGCGATTTCAACGCGTCTTGCAGCCTATCTTGAAACCTCTTTGCGCAATCCAGACCCAACCTCATGGCTGCGGCTTACGGCGGATACTGACAAGCTGACAACAGGGGGAATAGCAAAAGGAGTGAAAAAAAACAAAAAAGTCCCGCACCACGCTTTTTTCCTCGCCTGGGACGTTTTTCTGGAAAAGGCCGGTGCGCTGAAATCCACCTATGAAAACCAGATCATTGCTTTGCAACGCGAATTCATGCGATCGGCTGAAGCTGAATTGATTGAAAAGAAAGAGCGTCTCCATCTCTTTTCTTTTAATGATCTCATCCGTTCGCTCCACAAGGCCCTGCAACAGGAGACCGCGGGACTTCTTATACAGGGTATTCGAGGAACCTTTAAAGCAGCGTTAGTTGACGAGTTTCAGGATACGGACCAGATGCAATACACGATTTTCAAGACCTTGTTTGGTTCTGAAAATTCCACGCCCCTGTTTCTCATCGGCGATCCCAAGCAGGCCATCTACAGCTTCAGGAACGCTGATATCTTTACGTATCTCGGCGCGGCCGCGCACATTCCCGTAGAAAACCAGTATACACTGAGCACAAATTACCGATCAGAACCCGGGCTGGTAAAAGCCGTAAACACAATATTCAACAGGTCCGACACTTTTATCTATGACGCAATCAAACCGCCTGAATCAGAAGCATCGGACAACAATCCCAGGATTAAAAAACTCGTTATAAAAAACCAGCGGATAGCGCCCATGAAACTCTGGTTTTTATCTCCTGAATTACTGGGATACGAAACCTCAGAGGTTATTTCCGTGGAAGAAGCGCGCGTTGCCATTGCAGAAGCCTTGGCCAATGAAATCGCCCGTTTATGCACTATGGGAAAAGAGGGACGCGCCACACTGGGAACAGCCCCCCTTGAAGCCGCGGACATTGCTGTGCTGGTACGCAAACATGCTGAGGCCCAGCTGATACAGGAAGCGCTGACCAGGGTTGGTATTACCAGCGTTCTTCAGCAAACCGGCAATCTTTTTGAAACCCCTGAAATTGCCGAGTTGGAGCGGGTCCTGAATGGCATTGCGCGGCCAGGGAATAACTCCGCGATAAAAAACGCGCTTTCAACCATACTGCTTGGCAATTCCGGAACTGAACTTTTTACCCTCACCAGCGATGATGCCAATGCCTATCAAACAGTATTCGAAGAACTGATGGCATATAATGACCTCTGGCGTACGCGCGGATTCATGGCAATGTTCAGCGCGCTTTTAAAACAGCGCTCCATAAAAGCACGCCTGTTGCAGCTGCCTAATGGGGAGCGCCGGCTCACCAACCTGCTTCATTGCGCTGAAGTGATCCATCAGAAAGTAATTGAAATGCGGTTTTCGATACAGGAGACGCTCGTGTGGCTGGCAAAGCAGAGGGTTGAGACTGATGGAATGCAGGAAGAACATCTTCTGCGCCTGGAACGCGATGCGAGCGCTGTTAGAATCGCGACCATTCACGCCTCAAAAGGCCTCCAATATCCGGTTGTCTTCTGCCCTTTCCTGTGGACTCAGCCGCCTAAAAACAAGGCGCTCATGTTCCACGATCCGCAAGACACCAATAAGGTCTTCCTGGACTTTGGGTCTGAGACCTTTTCCCAGAACCAGGCCATTGCCGATAAAGAGAGCCTGGCTGAGAGTATCCGCCTCATGTACGTAGCGCTTACACGCGCCCAAAACCTCTGCTATGCCGCCTGGGGCATGTTCAGAAAAGCAGAGACATCCGCGCCAGCGCACGTATTTCATGGCAGTAGCTACCCGAACCTTTCGAGCTCAGAAATGCTGCAGGCGCTTGAGAAAATTGCCGGACAATCCAACGGTTCAATTGAGATTGCGCCCATTCCCCTGGGAGAAGCGGAACCCTTTCAAACCATGTCCCAAGACCTGCCGCCATGTGAAGCGCGCCATTTCTCGAGAAAAATCGATTCACGCTGGAAGGTCAGCAGCTTTTCGGGTCTTACAGCCCATGCAAGCCACGCTGAATTTCCTGACCGCGACCAGTTGCATGCGCCGCTGGTCCTGGATGAAAAGAACGCCACTGTGGACATCCACCACTTTCCCGCGGGAGCGCGCACAGGCCTTTTTATGCATGAACTCTTTGAAGAACTGGATTTTACACACACAGACAATCTGGCCCCAATGATACTTCAAAAAATGGCGCAGTATGGCTTTGATCATGCCTTTGCCCCTGCCCTGCAGGCAATGGTCACAGGGGTTTTGACCGTAACACTACCCAGCGCCATGTGCACACTTTCGCAAATACCCCGTGCCAAACGGCTCACGGAATTGGAATTCTATTTTCCTGTTACAGCGCTTTCCAAAAACATACTGAACATGGAAGGCCTGGATTTCGACCCGCTAAAAGGCTTTATGCACGGGTTCATGGACCTTGTCTTTGAGTATAATGGAAAATTCTTCCTGGTTGACTGGAAATCCAACCGCCTGGGTGCTGCGACATGTGAATACAACGCTGAAACAATAGCCAAAACCATGGACGGCAATTTTTACACCCTGCAATACCAGATATATCTTCTTGCGCTAGACCGGTTTCTGTCAGTTAGAATCGAAAACTATGATTATACAACCCATATCGGCGGTGTCTATTACATCTTCCTGCGCGGTGTAAGCCCGGACAACCCGGAAACCGGCATCTTTTTTAACAAACCAAAAAAGGAAACAATTGAAACCCTGCGCACAACTATAATGGGAAGCCATGACTGAACTCACGAGCCTTGACAGGCGCATTGCCGCATACCTGGCAGGACCAGACCACAAGGAACTGGAACCGCTCTTTGCCCTGCTCTCTTCCCATACCGCAACAGGACATGTGTGCCTCGATCTGGCAAAAGCCGGCCCCGAAGCCATGGCCGTGGCCCACAAACTGAAAGAATCACCGTCTGTCGGCGTACCTGGTGAATTCAAGCCGGTGATAATTGACAAGCAGCGTCTATATTTTTACCGGTATTACCAGTACGAACAGACCCTTGCCGCTTTTATAAAAAAGAACTCTCTGACTGTTATTACCGGCGGACCGGGTACGGGCAAAACCACGGGTGTGGCAAAGACCCTTTTGGCCATGCGGGAAAAAGATCCAGCTATTCGCATTGCCCTTGCTGCGCCTACTGGCAAAGGCGCCTCCCGGCTTCAGGAAGCAGTGCAGAAGACCCTGCCCGGCCTTCAGGCCTCGACCATACACCGGCTGCTTAAACCAAAATATGATACCGGAATTTTTACTCACAATGCGGAAAACCCCCTGCCTGCTGACGTGGTGGTGGTTGACGAGGCCTCAATGGTCGACATTGCGCTTATGGTCAAACTCATAGAGGCGCTATTGCCGCAAACGCGCCTTGTCCTCCTGGGCGACAAGGACCAATTGGCCTCTGTGGAGGCTGGTTCGGTGCTGGCCGATATATGCGCAACCAACGCTGATTGGATAACACGTCTTGAAACAAGCTACCGGTTCAGCCCTGACAGCGGCATTGGATACGTGAGCAAGCTGGTCAATGCAGGAAACACGGCAGACACACTCCCGTATCTTGCCTTAAAAAATGACATGGCAATCGCGTTCACTGAGATACAGACGCCAGGCTGGTTTAAAAATTATATCAGAGACGCACTGATTGCCGGATACGCAGAGTATTTTAAGGCAGTCAATGCGCTGGCATATTCTCAGACAGATAGTGTAAAATTATTCAGCCTCTTTGGCCGTTTCAGGGTCCTGTGCGCCCTGAAAAAAGGCCCTTATGGGGAACAAACCATTAATGCCCTTGCGCGCGAAATACTTGTTTCCAGGTCTGGATCGGGCGAAACGCAGTATTGCGGCAGACCAATCATAATCACAAAAAATGACTACAACCTCAAACTATTCAACGGCGATATCGGACTCATACTGCCCGACCCGAACAATCCAGGAAGACTCTCCTGCTGTTTTCTTTTACCTGGCAACACAATACGAAGGATAGCCCCGGGCCGTTTGCCCGAACATGAGACTGTCTTTGCCATGACCGTGCATAAAAGCCAGGGGTCGGAATTCGACAAGGTAATGCTCGTTCTGTCAGACACACCCTCCCCTGTCATTACCCGCGAGCTTATATACACGGGCATCACCCGTGCGCGTACGCGGGTTGCAATTGTCGCATCAGACACCGTACTCGAGACCGGCATCACAACGCGGACCATTCGTGATTCTGGCCTGCGCGAAGCCCTGGCGTTAATCGGGCGCTGAGTGTGCCAAAGGCGCAAAGCGCCCAATGAATTTCCTTGCCTTTTCCTCTCTTAGAAATGTATCTTGTAAAGAAATAACACATTGGAGGTTCCATGGCAACCCATAACAATCAGACCGCTATCATTACCGGCGGCGCCCAGGGTATTGGCAAAGCCATTGCCCAGCGCTTTGCCCGAAACCGTATAAACGTGGTCATCGCGGACGTGGACGCGGAGGCTGGCAAAGAGACCGAAAAAGCGGTCAAGGCTCTGGGAGAGGTCCGGTTCATTCAGACCGACGTGGCCGACCCCGTCTCGGTAAAAAACTGCGTTGAAAAAACAATAAAAAAATACGGGGCCATCGACATTCTGGTGAACAATGCGGCCACAAGCGTAAACAAATCCATTCTCCAGATTACCGAGGAGGAGTGGAACCGGGTCATTGCCGTGAATCTTACCGGCGCCTTTCTCTTTATAAAATACGCAGCCCCATTCCTGAAAAAAACCAAAGGCGCAATTGTTAATATCGCCTCGACCCGGGCGGTCATGTCCGAACGCGATACTGAAGCTTATTCAGCTTCCAAAGGCGGCCTGGTTTCCCTCACCCATGCCTGCGCCGCAAGCCTGGGGCCTGAAATCCGGGTCAACTGCGTCTCTCCAGGCTGGATCGATGTGACCCAATGGAAAAAAATAAGCAGGCGCGAGACCGTAAAACTCAAGGACGCTGACCACTTACAGCACCCTGCGGGCAGAGTGGGTATTCCCAATGATGTGGCCTCTGCCGTGGCTTTTCTTGTGTCGTCCGAGAATTCCTTTATTACCGGAACAAACCTCGTCATCGACGGCGGCATGACCAAAAAAATGGTCTACGTATAAGACCGATGGTGGGTGTATAGGCGGGTTTGACCGATTATTCTGTAGGGGCGGGTTTCAAACCCGCCCCTACACATAATCAAACCCGCCCCTACACATAAATCAAACCCGCCCCTACACATAAACAAACCCGCCCCTACACATGATCCTCGTCAGGAAATCTCAATCTGACGCGCTTCGGGCTTTTCCGTCTTTTTAATCTTCAATTCCAAAACGCCTTCTTTGAAAGAAGCTTTGATATCATTTTCATCAACATGAGCTCCCAGGTTAAAGGAGCGTTCGAATGATCCATAGCTCCGTTCGCTGTAATAGTATCCTTTCTCCTGCTCGTGCTTTTCATGTTTCTTCTCTCCTTTGAGCGTCAATACGCCGTCGTTCACCTCGATCTTGACGTCTTCTTTGGCAAGTCCCGGCATTTCAGCCAGAAGCCTGAAGTGGTCCTTTTCCTCCCTGACCTCGACCGATGGAAACGTCGATGATAAGTCCCTGGGCCTGGACCAAAATTCATCGGACCAGAAGTCGTTGAACCAGTTGGTCAGCGTTTTAGGTTCGTACCTTGTTAAGAGTGCCATACATTCCTCCTTTTTTTTGTTTTTGTTTCTCGCTTCTGTCCCGTATATAACAAAGGACATGCCAAATTTTTCTCTGTTTATTATCAAGGACTTGCAAAAACAGCGCTTTAGAAAAGTATTTAATAATGAAATGCCATGGTTGCAGGACTAAACAAAAAGCCCTGCCAAATGGCAGGGCTTTTTATGGAGGCGGCGGGAATCGAACCCGCGTCCGAAAACCCCTGAACAGAAACTCCTACATGCTTTTTCCTTCATTGTTTCTCGTGCCGCCGTTCCCGAAGGACAGGGTACCGGTTACACCAGCCGCAGTATTTCTCGCCCTGCGACGCTGCAGCGCCATCGCAGGGCCAGTCCGCATTGATGACGCCCTTTAAGCCCGCCGCGGACAGAGCAAGCAAAAAGGACGGGCTACGCTATATTAGGCAGCCATGGCGTAAGAGTATTCTTCGCCGTTTGTTTTTTTCTGGATGATTAACGAGGCCAACCAGAATCCTCGGCATGCAATCTCCGCACATAAGACTTCCGTCGAATGCCAAGATCGCCCCCGTGTCAGTAAATATACCTTAATTCGCGGAATTTATCCATCCCAGGAGCGCTTCGTCCCGGGAGTTGTACAGTTTGATGATAGTGGTAAGCCGGTTCACTTCAAGAAGCTGGCGTACCATGGCGTTTGCGCCGAAAAAACGCACAAGGGCCCTGCCTTCCTGAATCAGTTTAAAAAGGCGTACCAGAACGCCGATACCCAGACTGTCGATATATTCGATATCGCCCATGTCGATGAGCATTTTTTGGCCATCGTGTATGATTTTATTGACAATATTAAGAAACATGGCTGAATCACGGGAATTTTCAATAGTGCCCGAAAACTTGAAGACGCCTATTCCCTGGTAGGTTGTATAATCGAGCTGCAGAATAGAACCGGATTGCACTGAGTGCTTAAATTCTCCTCCACTCGATTTTTCGACCCTGAGCACGCGGATGAGATTGGTGAGCGTGAGTATCTCCTCGACCTTTGGCGTCAGGTTCCTGAGCACCAGGGAGCGTCCCCGTTTAATACACTTGTTGGTCAGGCTAACCAGCGCCCCAAGAGACCTGCTGTTGAGAGTGTGCAGCCCGGAAAGGTCCACAAAAAAGGTCGTGGTTTCCGTTTGGTTGAGAAAAGCCGTTCCCGCCTCCTGCAAGTCTTCGTGCAGTGTGTCCATGCGCTCTTTTACAGGGGTAAAAATGTAGTCATTCATGGCTTTAGAAAAATAATGTCTAGTGCTCCTCTATGCAATGGTGATGAAATCAGTTCCCGTACGAGTGCAGACCGCCCAGGATCATGTTCGAGAAAAAGGTAAAGAGCGCCATGAGAAATCCCGCAATGCTCAGAAAAGCGGTTGCCCTGCCCCGCCAACCTTTTATCAACCTAACATGGAGATAGACCGAGTAGATGATCCACACGATAAGCGAGCTGGTCTCTTTGGGGTCCCAGGACCAAAAATTTCCCCATGCGCGATAGGCCCAGATAGCGCCGGCAAAGAGCGCTCCCAGGGTAAAAAGCGGATAGCCAATAACGATTGCTCCGTATGTTATCTGGTCAAGCCTCTCCGCTTCGGGTAGCCGGGATATAAAATTTCCGGGGTTTGGCTGTTGCACGCCCGCTTTTATCAGATAGAGCAGGGAAGAAACAAAGGCCACGAGGAAAACCGCCTCGCTCGCGGCGGCCATGGATACATGGATTTGCAGCCAGTAACTCTGGAGCGCGGGTACAAGCTGCTGCTCAGCCTTTTTGGGAAGCAGGGAAGCGCTCACGTACAGCATGAAGATGACCGGTCCTGTAATGGCCTGCACAATCTTTGATTGAATGGAAAAAATCGATACAATATATGCTGCTCCGGCAAACCAGGCGAGCATAGTGATGTATTCGTACATGTTGGTCAGAGGCACGTGGCCCGTATGCACTGAGCGGACAATCAGGGCCGCAGTCTGGGCCGCAAGACCAGCAACCATGAAAACAGCAGCAACATGCCCAAGCCGTGTCCGGTTTAATCCCAGAAAGAGGACATGAAATATCGTTGCCGTAAAATAAGCCGCAAACGAGATCCAAAACAACTGTATGTCCATATGCTATTCCCTCTTTTTCTTCCGTAATAACAGCGGTCCATAGAAAATAAGAACAAGCCCGAGTGAAGCAAGGCCTATGCCGGCCCACACCAGTGGTACGCCTGGGTTTTTCCGTATCTGGATACCGGTGAAAAGTTGCGGCGTATATGAAGTAAGTTCTATTGAGACTACAGGGTTTTCCTGCATATGAAAGCCTTTGTGCAGGGCAAAAAGCCATGAATCGAAAAGCACTGACCCGAAACTGTCGAAAAGAGAGGCCTTGAGCGCCGGATTGTTGTGCGTTTCCGAACGTGACGAGGGTTCCCGGGTTTTCATATCAATGACAAAATCGCCGAAAAAATCGTGGACACACACAAACATCCCCCGTTTTCCCAGGGCAATGGTATCGTCATATGGAACGGAAACCATTGTATCAATGGCCATGAGGTCTGACGATATATGGAGCACGGCGTCCTGGATGACATAGGGGTCTTTGCCATACGAACTCTGGTAAAAATGGATCCCTTCAAAAATCAGGGGATCGTTCACCTGTATCTTTTTTGTCACCAAAACAACGCTGTCACGAACAATGGAAAGGGTCGAGAAATAATCTTTAATTTCACCTTTGCTGTTGTTATCAATAGAGAAGTCATCGACCCTGAGCAAAAAATCCCGGTCTTGCACTGGCATGGTCGCGCCAATGCCAAGGCTGCCGTACCGGATGTAGCCCATTTTCTGGCTTGCCACACCGCCCGCGAAAAGGAAGATGACTCCTGTATGCAGGACAATGGAACCCAGCGCCCTTGCCCGGCCTGCCGCGTCCGGTCCAATGGTCCGCAGGGAATGGAAATTCCTGCCAATACGCACGATGATGCATGCAACAAGGTTCAGGATAAAAAGATAGAGACACACGGCAAAAACAGGAGAGTCAAAAACCCCGGGGTTGACGACACCAACAAGGGAGAGTACTCCGATAAGGGCGAAAAGCACGATTGACACCCGCAGATCAGACAGTTTGACAAAAATGTTCCAGGGTTTCACGTAGAAAAGATAATAATTATATTTAAGAATGTACTATGGCCAATATTCTGCTGATAAATGCCGGGAACAAAACCCTTTCGCTCTTTAGAAGCGCGGTTGAAACCGTACCACACACCATACAAGCGCTCTCGTTTGCAGAAGCGGACCAACAGGCTTCTGGCGATTCATATGATATTGTCTTTATAGAATCAGCGATAAACAATCCGTCTCTCACTGAAAAATGCGGCTCTTTTCAGGAAGTTTTCAAAAACGCATATATTGTCCTTATACTGCCTGCATTTGATAAAATCGCGGTCCAAAAAAGCTATCTGATGTGCGACGGATCAATTATTTTGCCCGCAGAGCACGAAAAGCTGCGCAGAATAATCGACTGGTACGTTGCCGCAGACCATATGCGGCGGATCGAGGCGGTAAAAGAGACCAGTAATCATACGATAAAAGCCCTGGCAACATCCCTGATTAAAAATAAAGCCCTCATTATCTCGGTACTACTGCTTACCATGTTCCTGGGCGCCATCATTGGGCTCTTCTGGTCAGAGAAATCGGTCAAAAGTCTTGAGGACCCTCAGCCCCAAACCATAAAGGAGAAAATATTGCATGAATTACGAAAATAATATCATCTATAACGAGACGGCAAAAGAAGTCGTCGTATCGATAACCGGCACCTTCGCATTACCCGGCGATCCTCCCCTTTCCAGGACGCTCGAACCTTATTTTAAAAAAGACCTGAAAAAAATAACCATTAATATCAGCAACCTGACCATGATAACCTCGACAGGAATACGTCATCTGATCATTTTAAAAGAATATGCCGTGAACACCGCGACCAAACTGGTGCTCAGGTGCTCTAACACCCAAATATACAACTCTCTGTGCGACCTGAACCTTGATGCGGTTTTTGTTATTGAAAAGTCTGACTAAAAATTCGTGAGTCAGCCACCCCTCGACTCCGTTCGGGGTTCGGCTGATCTCGTCTAAACAAGCAGCACTGTATCCACACAGCCACGGCCCCTAAGCGAAGTCGAAAGGCCATGGCAAAAGCACCTACAAACTCCATTCCCTTGGATTTAGATTGAGCCCCAACGAAAACATGTGCGAATGGCCAAGCCCTGAATTATGGTAGATAAAAGCATAGTCAACCGAGAACATGCCATAGCGGAAACCAACTCCGCCCATCACCTGTACTGGATTGGGCCCCTGCGCGCCTGCGCGTATGCAGAACAACGGATGCGGATAGACCTCCACTCCCCCATGGCCTTGCACAAAGTTCCCCGGCGTCCACTCAAGGTCTGACGAAACAGACAGAAGCTCCTTATATGGCCGTACGCTTGCCCCAAACCTGAAAACACGCGCCAGTTCATCATTGTACCCGTTCTCCCATCCAAAACTACCAAACACATTCTGGCACGATGCAGCAACCTTAATTCGTTCCAGAGGATGATACAATATCCCTATATCACCGCTGAACCCGCTTGCACGCGACTCATCCAAGCGCTGCATATGATATTTGCCTGCAATGCCGAAAAGCAGTTTTTCAGTCAGACCTCCACTGGCCCATAAAAAGAAGGTATTCTCCTGGTCAGCAAATTCACCGGTCAACATCCCAAATTCACTTCTACGTTCAATTGCGTCTACCCCGTATTGGACATAACCAATGCCAACAGCTGATGTGTAAAATGGCAATGGCTTTACCAGACCGCCAAAATAATGGTTTCGGTCTAACGTAAGCTTCTCGTACGATGCTGTCAGATGCGCACCAATAGCTGTATCAGCGGCAACCAGGGCGGGATTCACCACAGCCGCCGCGGCATCGCTCCCAAGCGCTGCCATTGCCCCGCCAACACCTGCTGAACGCGCGTCAACCGGCAGTTTGAGATACGATAATGCACTGTTTGAGGCATCAGCAACATAGTTCTCACCTGTAACTGCGCTGGCCGGGGAAAACAACAACCCTGCACTTGCCAAGCAGATCAGCATCCAAACCTGTGTAAACCGTGAACGCATGTACGCTCTGGTAATCATTTAATCACCGCGATCTTGAGTATCTTGCTTTCGCTGCCGCCGTCCCTGTACCTCACAATCACTTTGGCAAAATAGACACCATTGGCAGCGTTGGAAATATCCCAGGTAAACGCAGCCTTGGTGTTTCCCTGTACGCCCGACCTCCTGAAAACCTTTACCATTCGTTCGGCAGTATCGTAGATCAAGACCTCAATATCGCCTGGCTTTTGGATAAAATACTGTATTTTCGATACCCGTGAAGCAGGGTTTGGATAGCCGTACGTGCCATCCTGAAAATTCAGGGGTTGCGGTGTTCCCGTCAAATCAAAAGCGTATAAAGAACCATTCATGGTCGCCATATAAAGCCTGCCATTGGCAATGGCTGGAGAGGAAATAATATCACCATCAAGAGTGTCTGACCATAATTTCGCGCCTGTTTTTGCATCAAGACAATAAGCCATTCCCTCTCCCCATCCAAAAAAAACCTTGTTGTCCGCCACAACAGGCGACGAACAATATCCAAGCTTTTCGCTGTTTCTTAATTCAGCGTAATACCAATTCTCGTTCCCTGTTTCTTTATCCAGGGCAAAAATGGTAAACCGCGGCTTGGGGTATCCCAATTCCTTCTGTATCACATACACCAAGTTCGGACCCACTGCCACGGACGATGTTTTCATGTCGCCATAGGGATAAAAATCCCAGACACTTATACTGTCGGCCTTGGAATCCGTTGATTTACCCAGTTGTCTGGTAAAGACTTTTGGGACTGATATTCCACGCTTTGCCAGACGATCTATTGCCGCTTGGCGATGAACAGGACTGAGGCGCAGAAGTTCAATAAATTGTTTCGGTGCTATTAATCCGGATGAACCTATAGTATCCGCCCTTCTTTTCGCAACAGGTATACCGTAACTTTTCCAGTGCAACTGGCCGGTACCAGCGACCACGCGGTAAATATTCATGTCATAATTGCCCGGAGCGAAAAAAGCCGTACCATTGTCTATTGCCGGGCTTGAAAGATACGCGCCGCCGTTGGTCTGCAAAGTCCAGGCAATTCTCTTCCCAGAAAGACTAACCCCATACAGCAGTCCGCTATTGTCGGCAACAACAGACATACCCGATGAAATGGCCGGGGAAGAATAGGAAATCTGTCTGAAAGGCAAAAACCATTTCGTCGCCGGGTTGCTCAGATCGTAAACGCCAAAACCATTGAACGGCGGACCTAAACTTGCGAGAACCATGCTATCGTCAAGCACTGCCGGTGACGATAGCTGGAGACCCGCATTGAGCGTGGAAAGGCTGTCCCCGGTTGCCAGATCGAACACGTATATTCTGCCGTCCCGGCTTCCTATAATGGCCTTTTTCTGAGACACCGTTGGAGAGCAATCGACCCAGCCTTGTGTTTTCCGTTTCCAGCGGAGTGTTCCATCCCCTGTCTCCAACGCATACACACTGCTGTCACGCGCACCGATTATGAGCAGATTGTCAGCTACTGAAGGCGAAGAAACAGTAGTGTTTCCGAGCGAATATACCCAAACAGGTTTGTCGCCGGGTATTCCCACTTTCTCGGTGCTGTACCCTGTCCGCTCCAGGTTGCCCCGGAAACAGGGCCAATCACTGGCATAAGCGACGACCGCGATAAACAAAACAATCAATAAAGTCTTTGCCATTTTATACCAATCGTTATTCTAATGTAAACGCGTCCAAATTCTGACTAGTGGTGCCGAAAATCACCAATGTATTTCCAACATCTATCCATGGCCCTGTGTTGCTGTTCCCGCTGGCGTTGGTATAGGGCCAATCTGTGATCAGGCTGGCGGAGGAACCGAGATCCTGTATCGCGTAATAACGGCCGTCGTACCTTCCGAAATAGACGACGCCGTTGTATTCAATAGGGCCGGATTCGACGTTGTTTCCAGCGCCATAGGTCCAGGTCACGCTTCCCGTGGCCCCGTTATCGGTCACTTTCTGGATACTGGTGCCCGCGGCGACATAAATATCCTGGCTGCCCGAGGCGCAAAAGGCCGGGCCCGTGCTCGCCGCGGCAAGGGACACAGGAGAGCCCCATTTGGCGGTCATGGTTGAAGCGTTGACCGCATACAGGTTGGCGCTGTTTGGGGTGACATAAAGCGCCGAACCCTGCACCAGCAGGGGCTGGAGCACCCCGGCCCCTGCGTTGAAGGAGGAGAGCGGCGTTCCGTCCTCGTCGTATTTCCAAACCATTCCGCCGGTTGTGGCCACATAGATCTCATCGTTGAACACCACCGGGTCCGCGGTCCTGCTCACATCGGCCAGGGCCTGCGGCCAGCCGGCGATGTTCGCGCCGGTGGTCATGCTTTTTTTTGTGATGTTGCCGGTATAAGCCACGTAAAAGGTAGCGTCGTCCGGGCTGGCATAGGGGTTGCCGGGAGAGGCCAGGGCCTGGGGAGGAAAAAGCTGCGTAGACGGGATGATACCCTCATCCTGCCGGCCGATTACGTAATTACCCGCTGAAGCCACAATTTTGTACTTGGAATTGGATCCGTATATATAAGTCGGCGTGCCGCAGGCTCCGTAGGCCGAGGCATCATAGATCCAATTGGTGCTGCCGGTCGCGGGGTTCAGGCCGATCAGTTCCTGCCCGCTTTTATCCGTGCCCACAAAGACCGGTCCCCCAATGGACCCGCCTTTAACCGTGCCGATGGAATTCCTGGACCAGACCGGCGCCAGGGAGGAGACACCCCAGTTGATACTTCCCGACGTCTCGATTTCCGAAGCGTCGCCACTCACCCATCCTGTTCCGGTTGTGTAATCGCTCATGGTAACGATGTCCCCGGGAACCGTGTTGATTTCAACGCTTTTAGTGCCCGAACCCAGGTCCTGGAAGGCCAGGCCGGTGAAGAGATACCCGTTCCAGCCCGAATTCGTCACATGGAGATAACAGATGGCGGAGGATTGGCCTGAATAGAAATAGGTATTTGTGAAGGTGCGGCCTGTTCCGCCCGTGCCGGATAGGGTCAGGCCCGCGTTACTCAGGTTGTAAACCCGCGCGCAGTTGATTTCCACGTTTCCGGCAAGGGTCATGCCGTAATTACCCGATCCGGTGTTTTGCACCATTGCGTATCCACCAGCAAGCTGGCTTGTGCCGGAGACCTTGAAGGTACTCCCGACAGCGGCGGAAATGGCGCCGCCGGTGTAAAGAATCGTGTTGTTTTTCAGATCGAGTGTTCCGTTAAGTGTCAAGCCGGCGGTAAGGGTCAGGTTTTTGCCTGAGGCTACGATCAGGCCCGAACCGGCGTCCACGGTAAGGGCGCTGCTGACCGTGATAGTGGAATTCAAGGTATCTGTCCGGTTGTTGGTGATGGTCAGGTTATAGAAGGTCTTACCCTGGGCGTTGATTTGCCTGTCGCTTGCGCCGGTCATGGTCACCCGGCCCGTGCCGGCGATGAGCGTGCCCGTGGATTGAATGATGAAATCCCCGTAAACCGATAACGTGTTGGTTCCCAAAGAAAGCGTCCCATTGGTGATGGTGATTCGCCGGCAGGAACCGCCTGCGCCAGGTATGGCTGGATCAAAGGTTTGGTCGGGGATTAGGATATCGTCCGTACTCGTAGGCTCGCCCACCGGGGACCAGTTGCCGGCTGTGGCCCAGTCCGTGGTCCCGGCGCCGCCGGTCCATATCTTGTCGTAGCTCCAGGTGATATTGCCGTCCACGGGGCCGTCCCAGGTTTCGCTGGTTGCGACCACCCCACGTGTGCCCAGGGCGTTCACCATGGTAATGGTCGCACCGTTGGGCGCGGTCACGTTCGGGTTCGCGGTCCCGTCAAAACTGCAGAAATAAAACAGATAGGATCCGCTGGCCGCCCCGACGCTCAGGTATTTCGTCCCGTTGGAGAAATAGCAGTTGTCTATTTTCGTGATGGCCGCTCCGTTTGCGATATCAAGGCCATTGGCACCGGGATAGTCGATGTTCAGTCCGTCCACGTTGATCGTTCCGCCGGAGGATACGGCCAGGGCGTAGTTCGCCGTGCCCTGGCGCGTGATGATGGGCCGTGGGGAGCCGGAGGAGAACAGCGTGCCGCCGCTCTGGACGGTAATCGAACCGGCCACGGCGCCGTTGCCCAGACGGAGCTGCGGCGCGCTGGAGGCAGTCTGGAGCTTGAGCGTGCCGCCGGAAGTGACGGTGACGGCGCCGCGAAGCGTGACCGTGGCGGTGTTCAAATCAAGGGTGCCGGAAATAGACGCAGTTCCGGTCACGTCATTGGCTGTGCCTGTGCCGCAATCAAGCGTTGAGCCGGTTGAAACGGTCAGATTGCCGTCCACATCCAGCTCATAGGCGCCCAGGGAAGCCGTGCCGCTGGTCGATACGGTGAGGTTGTAAAAATTGTTGATGGCCGCGGTGACAATCGCCGGAGAGGCGCCGTCCAGGGCGACGGTCCCCAGGGCGGGGGCGAAACTTCCGCCTGCGTCGTTCCAATCGCCCGCCACGGTATGGGTGAAATTGCCCGGCGCAAAGGTTCCGCTTGAAAGGATGAAGTTTCCGTTGATGTCAAGGGCGCGGCTCGCTGTAAGGCTTACCCCTGCGTTCTTAGCAACTTCCACGTTTTGAAAAGAAGTTTGAGATGCGCCATTATCTATGGTCGCCGCAGTGGCTCCTGTAAATTTAACCGTGGAGCCAGAACCGGAAAAAAGGGCGCCATTGTTGGTCCATCCGCTTGTCTGCAAAGCTATGGTTTTGCCCGCAGCATTCAATTCACCAGCTGTCAGCACAACGCCCCCTCCAATGACAGTCAGCGCCGGGCTGCCCGTTGCGTTTATCGTGGTCTGTCCGCTTTGGAGCGTAAACCGGTAAAAATTGGTTGAAGAGGAAGTTCCGGAGAGTATGCATGTCGCTCCCAGAAAGGTGAAGTTGCCGCCGGTATTGGCGGACATGGAACCATTGTTGGTGAATATCCCCGAAATATTGATGAGACTGGCGATGTTTACCCGGGTATTTCTAAACTCTCCATCGCTATTGATGGTAAGATTGGTCACTGCTAAGGTGTTGTTGTTTGTTTCCTGACGGAAAAGACCGCTGATTGTCAGTGCCTGCACGGTCACGTCTCCCGCGGCTCCGGACATGATATAGGTACCACCGGAATTGATGGTCATCGTAGCATTGGCAGCGGTGAAATCACCGGCGCCGGAATGCGTATAAGTACCGCCTAAAATAACGGATGTTCCGTCAATATTGACCGCCGCGGTAGTGTGGGTCACAGCGCCGTTGAAAATAGCATTGCCGTCTATCTGCAAGGTATAGGTTGTACCATTATTAAGATTCAGGGTGGCGCCGCCCACAAGCATCAGAGTACTGATTCGGTTAGCGCCAGTTGCATTCATGTTCAGTTGAGGCTGGTTGGGCATGCCTGACAGAATCACCACGCTGTCGGTACTTACAGGAACTCCCACAGGCGTCCAGTTATTAACATTGTTCCAAGCAGTGCTTGCCGATCCATCCCATCGCTTTCCATAAACCCAGGTTATGTTGCCGTCGATAGTCCCGTCGTTTGCCTCGCCATTGGGTTCAGCGCCCCTTGCGCCTGCGGCGTTATTCATCACAATCGTCGCGCCGTTTGGCGCGGTAACATTGGGGTTTGCGGTACCGTCAAAATCGCAAAAATAGAATACATACGAACCGCTGTTCGCCCCAACACTCAGGTATTTGGTGCCCAGGGAAAACGCACAATTGTCTATTTTGGTTATGGTGGCGCCATTTGCGATGGCAAGGCCGTTAGCGTTAAGATAGCTTAATGTCAGACCATCCACGCTGATCGTTGCTCCGCTTGCAATGGTCAGACCATAATTCGCCGTTCCCTGGCGGGTGATGAACGGCTTTGGATAACCAGAGGCGGTCAAAGTCCCGCCGCTATTCACAGTGATAGAACCGGCGACAGCGCCATTTCCCAGTTGAACTGTAGGCGCGCCAGTCGTGGTAGCCAATTTAAGCGTACCACCGGAATTGACAGTGACAGCGCCGCGCATAATGGTAGTGCCTGCGCCCATATCAAGTGTCCCGGAGATACTGGCCGTTCCTGTGACATCATTAGCAGTACTTGATCCGCAATTGAGCGTTGCTCCTGCGGAAACGGTCAACACACCGTTCACGTCAAGTTCACTGGCACCCATAGAGGCTGTGCCGCTCGTGGAAACCGTAAGGTTATAGAAATAATTGCTCGCCAAAGTGGTAATGGATGGCGAAACGCCCTCCAGAACAATGGTACCCGCGGCTGGAACAAAACCGCCTCCAGCATCACTCCAGTTTCCGGCCACGTTATGCGTGAAGTTGCCAGGAACAAAGTTGCCAGTGGCAATGGTAACATTGCCGTCAATATTCAACGCCTGGCTTGCGGTGAGGTTTTGACCCGCGGTCTTGGCGATTGTCACGTTCTGAAAGGTCGTTTGAGTAGTGCCGTTGTCGATGTTCACCCCGTTTCCCAGGGTGAACTGGACGGTGGAACCCGCCCCGGTGAGCGTGGCGCCGTTGTTGGTCCAGCTTCCGCCCGCGACATCCATCCGTTGGCCCGCGGCGTCCAGGACTCCAGCGGTCAGTACTGCGCCGCCGGCCAGTGCCGTGAAGGCCGGGGCGCCGGTGCCGTTCAGGGTGGTCTGCCCGCTCTGCAGCGTGAAACGATAGAAACGGGTGGTGGTGGAGCTTCCTTCAATGACGCTTGCGGCCCCGGAAAAGGTGAAATTTCCGCCCGTGGAATTGGACATGGTGCCATTGTTGGTGAAATCCCCTGAAATATTGACAAGACTGGCGGTGGTGACACGGGTGTTCCTGAATTCACCGCCGTTGTTGATGGTGATGTCGGTTGCGGTTAGTGTGTTGTCATTGGTCTGTTGCAGGAAAAGGCCGTTGACGACCAGCCCTTGCACAGTGACGTTCCCGGCTGCACCGGACATGGTATAGGTCACCCCCTGGTTCACGGTCATGGTGGCATTGGCCGCGTTGAAGTCCCCGGCACCCGTGTGGTTGTAAGCGCCGCCGATGGTGACCCCGGTTCCCAGGATGTTGACCGTGGCCGTGGTATGGGTTACGGTACCGCTGACGCTGAAACTTCCGTCGATTTGCAGGGTATAAGCCGTGCCGTTATTGAGATTGAGTACCCCGCCCGCAGCGATGGTAAGGCTTGCGATGCTGTTGGCGCCCGCGGCGTTCATGTCCAGAACAGGGTCGTAAGTCACGTCAGGGATGACCACCTCGTCCCCGGTAACGGGTATGCCGGATGGCGACCAGTTGGCCGCATACGCCCATCGTCTCCTATTGGCGGCCCCTCCGGAACCGCCGACCCATGTCTTGCCTGTGGCGGTTGTGGCCTGCGGCAGGTAAGGGTAAGAGACCAGATCACTGAGGTAGTTTCCAGAGCCGTCCACCAGAACCAGCTTGAAATAATAAACCGCTCCCTTGGACACATTGGTCCAGACGGGCGTAAGGGAAAAGTCCCATTCCGCGTACTGGGTTGAAGGAACCGATAAGATACCGGCTGAGGGGACGTTTTCCGCGAAGTGCTCCCTGATGTTGGAATTGGTCAGGCGCGTAAAACCCACTTGGTCGCCGTTTCCGCCCATGCCGTCCGCATAGCTCCAGTGCGCCGAGGTCCCCAGGTCAGTCCACGTACCCGTAGTCCCTTCACGGTACCGCAATGCCACATAAGCGCCCACCCAGGCGTAGGACATGTCGTTTTGCGCCTGGAGGCGAAGGCGCAGGGTGGTTCCGTTGGCGACATTGGTAATGGCCGTATTCTCCGCGGCCAGGGCCGTGGGGTTTTCGGCGTTGTCGTTCTGGTACCAACGGTATCTGGACTGGTTCTGGCCGCGTACAACTTTTGCGTCGTCGACCCACAGCCCGGTGTTACCGTTTACATTGTCCCAACTGAAAGAGCCGCAGTCGAAGTCATTGAAGTTGGCGAATGAAGCGTTGGCCATGACGTAGATGGAAACCCCGTCCAGATAGAGCGTGGTGTTGACGTTGTCGCGGATCCACTCGACCTTGTGCCAGCCCAGGGTGCGGTCAATCGACGAGAAGGTAGTGGCGATGAGCTGGCTTGTATAACAATATTTGGTGGCGCTGGTCGCGTTTCTGATGACGATTCCCGCCCACTGGTTACCGGTGTTGTTGTCGGCGCAGATATATTGTCTTTTGGTGGCGGCCATATCGTCGTAGAACCAGATTTCAGCGCGGCCGTTGGTTATTGCGCCTGCGCCCCCAAAGCCAGGGGCGTTCCAGTCGCCTATGCCCTGGCCCGCGTTGCCGCCGGAGGAATACATGGATTTGGATCCGCCCTGCGTGTTGTTCTGGGTGTTGACGGTCGTGGCGTTGGCGGTGTACCATCCCCCTGCGCCCGCGATGGTCCAGCCATCACTGTTGGGCGGGGAATTTCCCAGGGTGGCGGACTCAAAATTGTCGGAGAAATGTATCTCTTCTTCTGCAAACACTGACACGGAAAAAAGAAGACTCCATAGGCACACCATACCCGTAAATTCCAGCAATAACGTAATTACAGTCCAATTGCGAGCTGTCACACTATTTTTTCCCTATGATGTTGATGGCAACTGCATGCACGCATGCTGCCTATGCGGACCGGTCCGGCATTTCCCGCACGATAATGCCCTGCGTTCGAAAACCGATTCCGATTCAATGGTCGGCGGTTCGTATTCCGCTCTCTTTTTATCAGCAGTTTCTTTCTGTTTCCCGTTCATACAACTCCCATGCTTTTTTGTTCCAGCGCTTTTGCCCTTTTACACAAACTCGGTGATGCGTCCTGCCAGAGGCCTGTTTCAACAAACGAAAGCCCGGGACACCGTGAACAAAACCTTTTGGTTGAACATTGCGTACACTCTTGTCCCACGTTTTTTTCATCCATACGATATTGATGCGCTGCTTGGCTGTTCCAGATAGAATATATCGGCATTTCTCCAACATTTCCCCATAATAGAGGTAATTGGATGCAGGGATATACATCGCCGTAAGGGGTAATGCCGCCAAGGTTCCTGCCCGCATCGCAGTGCAGATTATCATCTGCATCGGTTTTAGGACCAGCCACTGCTCCCCCAATGCCCATATCATCAAAAAATTGCTGGTACTGCTCAATTTCTACCGAGAACATTGAAACAGCGAGGTGTTTACCGGAAAAAATAACCGCGTCACATTCAAAAAATGCGTTTTCTTTCTCTGCCATTTTTGACAATGCTCTATATTGGCCAAAGTTCTTGTTCGACACTGTATGTTTCATGATAACAGGTACATTGTTTTCCTGCAGCAGTTTCATGCCTCTATAGGCTGCTGCAAAGCTGCCAGCGGAACCTGTGAGCATATCATGAATAACCGGATCTGCAGCATGAAAACTGACTCCCACATCGACCACGGAAAGTTCTGAAAGACGTTTTGCCTTGTCAGCGTCGATAAGAGTGCCATTTGTGATAAGACTTACGGCAAAAGAAAATTTTCTTGCTCCCTCAATTATTTCAAAAATATCACTGCGTGCAAAAGGTTCGCCTCCGGAAATAGTGAGAAAGAGACATCCCATATCAGCAAGGTGTGCAAAAACTTGTTGCCATTGACTGGCGGTTAGCTCTGATCTGCCTGCATCTGGACAATTATAACAATAATAACATCTAAGATTACATGCGTAGGTCACTTCAGCAAAAAAATTCAGAGGAATATTTTTGCACGCAGCGGATTTATTGAGCTCATAAGGGATTGATGTGTTTTCCATTGTTTTTTCCAAAAGCCTACATATATAATTTAATATAAAAACGTTTTATATACAATATAAAAAAGGCATGGGAAATCGCACGGAATTGGGCATTGCAATTCGTACGTGCGTCATTCATCAATAAAGGCCTGCCACGCAATTGGGCATTGCCACCCTATCTATTACCCACATCTTTTTCGGCGGCGCGGCGCCGCCGGCTAATCAGTTATTTCCGTTTTTTAATGGGCCAGACGGACGGCCCATTAGGCGAGGCCGTCTGGCCTCGCTATAAATAGGCCTAAAATACATTGATTAGGCGGCGCCCTCCGCGGTGCCGCACTTATGGGTAATAGATAGCATTGCCACCTGTACGGGCGTCATTCATCAATAAAGGCCTGCCACAGAAGAATGACGCCCCCCACCCCCTGGGGCAATGCCCTCATGAAATTGAAAAACAACACTTTGCATGCTAATACCATCAAATACCTGGTAAAAGCTTCAAAACACCTGGCAAAATCTTCCTATGTCTGCAAAATGGAACAAATTGTTAACAAAACCTTAAAAAACTTCTTTAAATATCGTTATAACTTTCGATTTTTCAAAAAGATATCAAGTGCCAACCAATTATTTCCGATATACTTCAAATGGAGGACAACCTGTAATAAACAGATATTAACAACATGAAACAGATAAACCTTAATTCACTGAAGCTCTACAACCTGGTCGAAATATCAAAGGCCACGGGAATTAGCCTTAGCACGCTGCGCAATGCTATAAAAACAAACGAGTTGCGGGCACGAAAACTAGGGCGCGAATACAAATGCACCATGACGGAGATTCTCAGATTCATACAAGTAACCGATGCCGAGATACCGGAGGTGGCACAATGAAGCGCCTCATTTTCCCTGCCTTTCTCTTTCTGCTACTGGCATGCGGCTGCATGCCCAAGGGAATTCAGTACAACCATCCTGATTTTGAAACAATCACAAAAAAAACCGCCTTTGATAAAACCTATATTATAGGCATGGACGATGTCCTAAACGTGATTATCTATGAAAAATGGCCCTATGCTCGCGACGCGTACGAAAAAAAAGTGGTTGTCCGCGATGAAGGCACCATTATAGTCCTGCCTATTGGCAAACTGAAGATTGAGGGCCTTACTATCAAAGAAGCTGAGGAAGAAATTATAAACGGCCTCAAGACCTATCTGAAGAAGCCCTTTTGTGAGATTGAGATTATTGAATACAACAGCAAAAAGGTCTGCGTTCTGGGAAACCTGGAACGGGCCGTGGTGTTTGGCTTGAAGCCAGGCCAGCGCCTTGTAGAGACCGTGGCCCTTGCTGGCGGCAATGCTGAGAAAAGGTATCTTGGCCCGGTCAAACTGGTGCGCAAGGAAAAAGGCGAAGTACGGGTGTTTGACATTAACATGCGCCGCATTGTAATCGATGGCCGCCTTGATGAGGACGTGCTCCTTGCCGACGGTGACATCCTCTTTGTTCAGGAAAGCAAACTTACTGAAGCCAAGCGGATCATTGACCTGCTGACCTTGTGGGTTCCCGCGTACTTTGCGGGCCGCACTCTGACCAGCGACATTGGCATAACGGGGAATTAGAATACTATGCATAAGTTTGAAATGTCTATAATGGAATATGAATATATCCTGAAAAAGCGATATAAGATCATTCTATTGTGCATTATCCTGGTCATGGGGTCGAGCCTCTTCTTCATGCGCTCGCAGACGCAGCTGTACAAGGCCTTTTCGAGCGTAAAGATCGACAAGAGCAAAAAGCAGGAAGACATGCTGGTCACGGACAGCTACTGGGACAACATGGAAACGCAGGTATTGGTGGTCAACAGTTTCCCGGTCATCGAACTTGTGGCAAAAGACTTGGGCCTGGTGGACAGCACAATCCCTTCGGAAGTCATCAAGCAGAACGAGAAACTGATCAGAACCATAACAGGCCTCAGTTCAAAGGTGTCGGCCAAAGTCCGCGGCAGTTCAACTATCATCGACATCACTGTTGTATCAGCGAACCCGACAGAGGCGAAAAACATCGCCAATTCAGTGGCCAACTGCTACAAACGCTTCACACGCCAGGAAAAAAGCAAGGCGATCCGCGATACCCGCGTGTTCATAGAACAGCAGTTGAACGCCTGCAAGGCCAGTCTTGCGAAAAACGAAGGGGAGCTCAAAGACCTGATGCGGGAAAGCCAGTTCCCTTCCCTCGACGAGAAGATACGGCGTACTATTGAACAGCAGTCTGACCTCATGAAGGACAACAAAGAGCTGAGCGGAAAGATAGAGGCCATATTGAGCCAGACCCAGGACCTGCAGAAGCGCAAAGAATGGTCCTCGTTCAACATCAACGAAAAGAATAAGCCTGATCAACAGCGGCCCTACATGGACTGGATTTCAGGTATTGGAGAGACTGATCCCGGTCTTGAACAGATGAACCGGAAGCTCCTTGAGCTCGAACTCCAAAAGAGCGAACTACTCAATTTCTACAACCCGACCCATCCGAAGCTGCATGATATCGAGACTGAAATATTCAATATAATCAGCCAGATACTGCGTGAGTATACGAACCGGGTGAATTTCTACCAGAAAAAATACGCAGCCAATACGGAAACCATTACCAAGCTCCAGGAGACCTTCAAGGAAATCCCTGAGGAGCAACGCCAGTTTTCCAGCATCCAGCGCAACATATCGACCAATACGAAACTGTATGAACTGCTCTCAACCCGGTACCAGCTCGCGCTCATCAGCGAAGCGGGCAGCGCTGACGAAGTAGTGGTCCTCTCCTATGCGGTAACGCCCAATAGCCCCTTCAACGTGAATTCCAGCAAAGTGCTCATCATAAGCCTGGTGCTGGGCATCATGCTCGGGGTCATCATCGCCCTGGTGCTTGAGACCTTTGATACCTCCATTGGCACCATCGAGGACATGGAGGAATATCTCCAGGTCCCGGTCATTGGCGTGCTGCCGCATATTGACAAAGACGGCGTCCTCGACATTATAAAGACCCGCATGGGCGAATACGCGGTGGCGAACGATCTTCCGGCAAGCCACCTGATCTCCCACTTTGACCCCAAGTCGCCCGACGCGGAAGCGTACCGCAGCCTGCGCACAAACATCCAGTTCCTCGATATTGACAAGAAGATCAAGGTCATTAATTTTACGAGCTCAGTCATGCGCGAGGGCAAAAGCACCACGCTCGCCAACTTGGCGCTCACCATTGCCCAAGCCGGATACAAAATCCTGGTCATTGGCTGCAATCTGCGGCGGCCTTCGCTCTACAAGACCTTTGGTTTTTCCATGGGACCGGGTGTTGTCGACATCCTGATTGAAAAGGAAAAATGGCAGAACTGCATTAAGACGCTCGCTGATTCTGAAATTGAAGCGCTGCGCAATTACGACCAGTTCGGTTACTCAAACCTGAGCAACCTGCACTTTATAGAATGCGGCGCCATTCCGCCCAACCCATCGGAACTGCTCCAGTCGCGCAACATGGACAAATTCCTCGCAGAGGTGCGTGAACACTATAATATAGTCCTGATCGACTCTCCGCCAACGCTACCGGTCACGGATTCGGCCATCCTTGGCACCAAGGTAGACGGTACGGTGATTGTATATCAGGCGGGCCGCGTGCCCCGGAATGCCCTGCGTCGCGCCAAGATGAAGCTGGAAAGCGTGAAAACAAAGGTGCTTGGCCTGGTGCTCAACGACACCAAGTCTGAAATGAGTGGTTATTTCAGCGGCTACTACAAATATTATATGGACGACAAAGGATCGCGCAAGCGTAAAAAGAAACATCGCAGCGCAACAGCCCATTCCCTGCTCTTTTCGCTCGCAACAGGTACTGGAGCATCAGTGGCTGTCGAGGCGATCAGGAAATATTCCCTTATCGGCATCCTGGCCGCGGCAATTCTGGGTCTTGGCGCGTTCAAGGCAATTTCAACCAGCCGCTCTGACAGCGAACGCAACAAGGCAAAAGCGCGGGAACTATTACCGATGAAAAAGAGTCCGGTTGTTCCAACGCCTCCTGTGGCAAAACCCGCGCCAAAAGCGGCAAAACCCGCTGAGCCAATAAAGGCGCTAACTCAGGCGCCCGTACCAGTAACCCCAACCCCTGCGCCAGTACTGGTCGCGGTAAAAGTACCGGAAAAGCGGGAAACCCCTGTGGCTGTCAAACCGCAAACCGCGCCCGCACCCGCGGTCAAAATCACCGTGCCAGCGCCAATTGCGGCAAAGACATTGGTAAAAAAAGAAGCTCCTGTTGCCGCCAAACCGCAGCCCATGGCCGCGCCCGCGGTCCAAGCCCCTGCGCTGTCAATTGACGAGGAATTTTTCTTTCTCCAGCTCTCCTCCCTGCCCACCATTGAATTGGCGCAAAAGGAACGCGAACGGCTGCGCAAACAGTATGGCATTGACGTTTACATACGGCCCCTTGTGCGCGACGGCAAAATAACCGCGTGCAGGGTCTGCTTTGGCGCTTACAGAACGCGCCACGAGGCCCAGGCCGCTCTCGAAAGTTTCCCCATTAAACGGGGCGCCAAGAACGCATTTGTAAACCAGGGGCTTGCCGCGTCCAAGGAACTTGCCCAGCTCCTGATGCAGTACTGACCTCTTCCAGGCATTCGGTCAGTCAACCGCACCAGCAATACCATCTCCTGAAAACCCAGCGCCCTGACCCCGAAAGAACCCAGAAAGAAGGGGTGCCGGAAAACTACGCCCAATTATACGATTATCTACCTTGAGATGGTCTCCCTTTTTCGAGGGTCACTTCGCAGAATACCGAACCAAAGGCTATTCTGCATTGAAAGTAATCAGGGTAAACAGAGCAAATTATATCGCAAGTAATGGTGTCAGCGATTTTTTGTGCGAAGTGACCGGTAAATTCAGCTTTCAATCTGAAGGCAAAGGCGATTTTCCCACAGCAGGCGACTGGGTCATTGCGTCAGAGATATTGAACGCTGGGAAAGCTATCTAAAACTAAAAAAGGAATTCGCATATATAGCCGATCGCCAGACCATGAGTGAGATTGTCGTTGACCCGGTCCTGGACCCCATTTCAAGCTTTAACAATACAACCGTGACCACATGGAAAAACAACAAAAAGAAAACAATAGACCTGAGGACAATCTTGAAAAAGGGTAAATAGGCCTACGACCATTCAACAGGCCGGCTAGAAATCTATCTTATTCTCTTTGCACGCCCTTAAAAGTCTCTTCTCCCAGCCGGGACCTCTTTTAATGAGCGATGCACGTGCGGCATCAAGCTCTCCCGGATAGTCCTCGCGGAGGACCTCAAGCAACAACTTTGCCTGCATAATGTCTTTCTGTTTTTTCGGTGCTGAAGTGGTTTTTCTTTCCTGAGAAACGAGCAGTTTGTGTAACGCAAACCGGGCAGGCTGAGGCACGGTGACCAAAAAGGGCGTGCCGCAGATAAACGCCGCCTTGATAGGCCCTTCAATCAGATAGTCCAGAAACTTGAGCGGCTGAGCAGCGGCATTGAACCGGGGTATATGTACCGGCGCTTCCCTCCCCTTTTTTTGAGAGGTAAGCAAATCAATGCGGAGCGCTTTACCGCGTATGGCATAGGATGTTGACGGCTCTTTTCTCGAAAATCCTGGAACAGGGAAAAAACCTATTTGCAAAGATTCTATAGCCGACGGAATATCTGCAGTTATGCCAGGCACGGCAAGTGCAATACGGAGCCCCCCGGCAAGGTCAATGTCCTGCGTCGTGGTGACATGGTTTCCGAACTTGAATCCAAGGTGGGTCTCCAAAACCTTGAAGCCCATGCTCCCTACCAGGATGGCGCCGGCATGAAAAACACCGCAATCCGCCAACCTGCCGATTATCCGCGCTATTTCCGACGGCACAGGGGTCACGGTACCGGCAATGATCTGTGCGCCAAGACGCTTAAAGAGGGCATGGTCTGCTTCTATCTGCGATGCTCCCATTTTCCGGCGTTGAATCAGGTCCTGGATACCATCGGAGTCAGGGCCAAGGTATATCTGCGTTCTACCTCCGGGAAGCGTTGCCTGGAAATAATGATACGTGACACCTTTAATCTTTTTTGTCGTGAATTCTCCGGGGAGCGTGGCCACGCTGCGCATGGCGTCATATATCTCAAGGCGCTCGTGTAAATCAGCGTAGAGCGCTATGGTTTCACTGTTGATTCGCGTCATTGACCCGCCTCCAAAGCAAAGTTATACTCACCTTCTAACATAATGAGTATAACTTTTTTTCCGAACAAAATCAATCTTTATCATCAGTTAAAACCGCCACCGTATCCGGACTTGCTTAATTGAATGATTATTTATCTTGATATGACTTTGGGTAGATTGCATATTTAACATGCAATACGTCATGCGTGCGAAAAACAGATAAAGGACGAATCGTAGGAAACTATTGGGTGCACAATTTGTGCCGGGCTGGGCATGTAGGACGACGGCAGTGATACCCTGCACACGTTGTACGCCTCTATAAGAACACAATAAAACCAAAATGTCGTTCAAAGCTAAACAAACCGAGACAAACATGAATACACTAACAAATGCTCTTGATTTCATCAACGAATCCATGTTTTACTCACGCCCAATCCCTCAAACCCAAAAACGGAATCTCACAGCTTTGATTACAGACAGGCAAGGCAAGCCAGGAGCATACAGCACCATGTTCGCGCCCTTCCCAAAAGAAGACATCTCCCACTACCGTCTTTTTACCGGAGAATCTCCCTCTCCCCTGTCTGCAATTCATATAATAGGCGAAGAATGCTGCCGGGCGCTCTTGCTCCTGGGAATACATAATCATAAAACAACCACAGCTATATCAAAAGCAAATGAGGTTATCGTAGTAAACCACCTTCAGAGAAAGCGCAATCCCAAACAAACATTTCCCAAGGCCTTCTTTTGCTGCCCAAAATGCACCTGTGGCCTTTGGCGGCATTATTCCGCGCGTACAAACGCGACTGCGGAGAAAGTCCTGTCAGACGGCATGAAGGCCTTGAAACAGTGGCGTAATGGCAAAGGAGGATGGACCCAATTTCCGGCATATTACACCCTCTTTACCCTGCTTGAAATAGACATGCCACAAGCCCGCAAGGAATTGACCTATGCAGCCAAGTCCTGCGAGGCCACGATTACAAAACTCCGCGCGCCCAGGGGAACATATGCGCAGAGACGCGTGGATGTCTTGAAAAGAGTCTTATCTTTAGTGTAGATTGTCTTACAAAAGAAAAAGACTCTTTTACGGAGAATAAACCATGAAAATCACGAACAATGTCAGCTGGGTCGGCAAAATTGATTGGGAATTAAGAAAATTTCACGGGAATGAATATTCAACACACAAAGGGTCCACGTATAATTCATACCTTATCAAAGAAGAGAAAAATGTCATTATCGACACTGTCTGGAAACCATTTGCCAAGGAATATGTTGAAAAGCTGAAGAAAGAAATAGATTTGCAGAAAATTGATTACGTGGTTGCCAATCACGCCGAAATAGACCATAGCGGCGCCCTTCCTGAATTAATGCACCATATTCCTGACGTACCCATTTATTGCACGAAAAATGCAGTCACCTCTTTAAAAGGCCATTACCATAAAGATTGGAATTTTGTCCCTGTAAAGACCGGTGATACAATTGATGTTGGCAATGGAAAGTCATTGGTTTTTGTTGAGATGACAATGCTGCACTGGCCCGACAGCATGGCCTCGTATTTGACTGGAGACAACATCTTATTCAGCAACGATGCGTTTGGACAGCATTATGCAAGCGAATATATGTTTAACGATCTTGTTGACCAAAACGAGCTGTTCCATGAATGCATTAAATATTATGCCAACATTCTGACTCCTTTTAGTCCCTTTGTCACAAAGAAGATACATGAAGTCCTGGAAATGAAAATTCCGATTAATATCATAGCCACCAGCCATGGGGTAATCTGGAGAGACAATCCTGTTCAGATAGTTGAAAAATACCTGGCCTGGGCAAATAAGTATCAGGAAAATCAAATCACCATTCTTTACGACACAATGTGGGATGGTACCAGAATAATGGCGGAAAATATTGCCGTGGGAATTAAGAAGGCCGATGATAAAGTCAATATTAAATTGTTTAATGTTTCAAAAACCGACAAGAATGATATTATAAGTGAAATATTTAAATCTAAAACCGTATTACTGGGCTCCCCTACTATAAATAAGGGTATTTCAGTTGCAATAGCGGGCCTATTGGAAGAGATTGAGGGATTACAGTTCAAAAATAAAAAGGCTGTTGCTTTTGGAAGCTATGGCTGGAGTGGTGAATCAATTATAAAAATCACCAATGCACTTGAAAAGTCCGGATTTGCTATGATAAATAAAGGATTTAAATGCCTGTGGAATCCAGACGATGACAGCATCCAACAGTGCATCTCATTAGGTGTTGAGGTTGCAAAGAGTCAGTAATTCCCGTCCAAGGCAATTTCTAACAAAATGCGGCACTCACTTTAAAAATAACAAGATGCAATTAACCGGCTTGGGATGGTCTCCCTTTTTTGAGAGTTCTTTTGAAAAACATCGCCTCCAAGGCTATTCAGCGTTGAGAATAGTCAGAGTAAATAGAGCAAATTATATCGCAAGTAATGGCGTCAGCGATTTTCCCTGCGAAATAACCGGCAAATTCAGCTTTCAATCCGAGGGCAAAGGCGATTTTCCCACAGCAGGTGACTGGGTCGTTGCATCAGAGATTCCAAAGGAACAAAAAGCAATGATCCATGCGGTTCTTCCCAGAAAGAGCGCCTTCAGCCGCAAAGTCGCGGGCCAGAAAGCAGATGAACAAATTATTGCCGCAAATATTGATACTGTTTTCATTGTCACTGGATTGGATCAGAATTTCAGTTTAAGGCGGATTGAACGCTACTTATCATTGGCCTGGGAAAGCGGGGCAACACCAGTCGTGGTCTTGAACAAATCCGACCTGTGCCAGGATGCAGAAGAAAAAAAAGCCGCTGTTGAATCCATTGCACATGGGGTCGATGTTTGCACACTCAGCGCCAAATGCCAGAGCGGCATGGACCTTTTAAAGAACTATATAAAATCAGGAACAACTGTTGCCTTTATTGGTTCTTCCGGGGTGGGCAAATCCACTATCATTAACGCGGTTCTTGGGTTTGACCGGCTTGCGGTAAATGAAGTCAGTGAATTGGGCAGCCGCGGCCGTCATACGACAACGTTCCGGGAATTAATCCTCCTTCCCAACGGAGGCATGGTCATCGATACCCCTGGCATGCGTGAATTACAGGTATGGGGGGATGAAACAGGATTGGAACACACTTTCAGTGATATCGAACAGTTGTCAACGCGTTGCCGTTTCAAAGACTGTGCTCATGAAACTGAACCTGGCTGCGCTGTGCAGGCAGGCATACAGAATGGCGCCCTCGATGCCAAACGCTGGGAAAGCTATCTAAAACTGAAGAAGGAATTCGCATATATAGCCGATCGCCAGACCATGAAGGCAAGTGCAATTGAAAAAGCCCGTTGGAAAAACATCAGTAAATATGCCAAACAACTGAAAAAGGACGCCAACAATTGAAAACCGCTTTTTTCTTCTGTCTGTTATTCAACGTAATTGTGTCCACTCTATCGGCCAGACTGATGATCAGTTTCTCAGATTCATGCACCTGCAATGGAAAACGCACAGATTGTTATGGCTTCAAGGACGAAGCCGGTCGCATTATCACTGCGGCAAAATATCAGTTCATCGACCAGGACACAATCTATTCCAGCCATTATTACGCCATCAACTGCAACGGCGAGTTTCTGGCCATCGACAGCACCGGCAAAGAGCTTTTCACCATCTTCCCCTTTGATAATGGTCCGGATTACGCTTCAGAAGGTCTTTTCCGGTATATCGAAAACGGAAAAATCGGGTTTGCGGACACAAATTACGCTGCTGTCATCAAAGCCCAGTACGACTTTGCCACACCATTCAACCACGGATTGTCCGCGTTCTGTGTTGGATGTAAAAAAACCCCGGTTTATTCAATAGATCACAAGACCCGCAAAGAGACAATAGAGGAGTACCCAGAGCATTGCTCGTACACTGGCGGCAAATGGGGATTTATTAATGCTAAGAATGAGGTTGTCGTTGATCCGGTCCTTGACCCCATCTCAAGCTTTGACAGTACAACCGCGATCACGTGGAAAAACAATAAAAAGAAGACAATTAATCTCAAGACAATCCGGAAAGACCGGAAATAGCCTCTTATACGACAAGAGCACCTTATATTAGCTATCCGACAGACGAAACACCATTTTACACCTGGGAATCTGAAGCACATCAAAACCAATTACAGTAACCGTTTTGTGCACTCTCAACAGCTCAGCTAGTTTCTCAAGCGGGACATCCCCTTTTGATACAGAAACCGGTTCTATTTTCACATCCGCCAGATCAGCCTCTGTCTCTTCTCTTGAGGTCCAATTCCCCATGCTCTGCGTTGTGGTATTGACCCAGTTTTTGACCCTTGGAACAAGGTCCACGATATCCAACATCTGAGTATTCCGTGGATACCATATATTCTGCACCTTGGCCATAAAATTCATTGAATCCGGCGAACCAGAATAGAAACGCACTGAATTGATAGCTCCTTGAGCCATAATAGGGTCAAAATCCTTTTCTGTCAGTGTTTTAATGGAAAAACTGCCAAGGTCAACACATGTTTCTTCCACGCCGCCCCACAAACGTCTCTGTTTCTCAGGCACAAACGCCCCTATGTTCTCAAAAAAACCCATTGCGCTGCCCGTGCCGTCCAAAGTCGCCTGGAGCGAACCAGGATAATAACAAAACGCACCTTGGTCAGACAGGTAATATTTTTCAAACCTGACTCTCACAAAGGTCTCAAAGGATTTTCGGGCTTTTTCCTTGTTTTCCCGTGAAACTCCTTTCCACAAATACCGCGTGAGAAGCGAAACGCCTTTCCCTGTTCTCAGCGTCCATCCATGCCATTCATCGAGGTCGCTGATATCAGGTGGTGGTTCAGCCATAACCAGGAGTGTGTTCGCGAACATTTTATCTTTGTACCGTAAAGGAAACAATACGTGTCTATCATTGCCATTGTTATCCACAAACGCTTTGACAATTGACCCGGTATTGTGCAGGTCCAGTTTTAGCAATTTTCCAGAAAAACGGGACCGCGGCCCCCAAAACCCGGTTTGAGGGTCCTGATTGTCGTATAACCATTTTAAAAGCGCCTGCTTCCATTCAGGGGAAAAGGTGTATAAATGGTATTTGTTGACAATATCATCGTCCCTGGAATAGCCCGCAAGGTCACGGACCATATGAAAAGAGCTTTCCGGCAATTTGGCCGCAAGCCAGCCGATATTGGCAAGATCATCCAGATAGGCGGTTAATTTTTCAGGCGTATTGATTGCGTCAAAAAATGTTAGCGGATATTTGAGCTGCATAGGCTGCCCGGTTTCCTTTGCCAGGGCATCGAGAAGCAGCAATACATTGCCTGTTGGCCCTTCATAGGTGCAATAGGGCGCTGCATCGTCCATGAACGCGCCTGTTTTAGGGTTTTGGAGGTTAAGATAAAAGTCCATCTCCTGCTTTTTATCCGTGAATGCGGGTAATTTGATTAACCCCTGCCGTGCTTTGAGCTGTTTGTGATATTTTCTAATGCTAGAGACTGCTTTTTCATACTGCCCCTTATCGAGATCATAGGCAAAGCCCAACATCTTGAACTCAAATTCAGCCATGTAATAGCCTTCTTCCTGACACTCTTTGTTCAATCTGAATAAATCAGGAATAAGCGAGAAACTATGCGCCCATATGCCGAGTATCACGAGCAGGGACGAAAGAGTAATGCCTGCGGTCACCATAATGGTACGCCTCCTGAGCATTTAAAACGCTTCTTTCAATTTGATATACTTCACCAATTCCCCGTCGCTGTTATATGCCAGGTCGAACCGGATATTGATATTCTGCTTCCTTTGAACAGCTATCCTGAATCCAATCCCGGCCGCTGCCTTGATATGCGACCCAAAGTCTTGGAACGTATCCGCCGTTTCGCCTGCGCCGGCAAAAACAGTTGCGCCAAACCGCCACCAAATGGGAAAACGGAACTCTGTTTGTCCTGCAATGCAGTTTCTCGCTTTATAGCGGCTGCCTCCAAACCCTCTGACAAGCTTATTGCCGCCCAGGGACGGCAAATAATTGATTGGAACATCACCGCGGGTCGTTTCCCCCTTTATATGGAACCCTAAAACGCACGTGGAAAAAAAAGGAATATAATACCGGTAGCTCAAGCCGGTATATTCGAATTGCGACGAACTGAGCAATGCGGGTGAGTAATAGGTGCTGGTTAAGGATATCTGGTATCCGCTTCTTTTATATATTCCCGGGTTTGTGGTCTTATAGAGCAGACCGATCCCCAGGCCGGAGCTCTGTGTCTCATCACTTGCCACCAACTCATCATCCACAAGAATATCGCCTGATTCTATATCACGTATATCATGATACAAAAAATCATACATAGCGCTGACATAGAAATGGTCCAAAACGCTGAACGAATATGAGACGCCAAACGGCACATCAATCGAGGTAAACGTCTGCTTGTCAGCATTAGTCGCATGTTCACCATCGCCATAGAAGTAGTCGATGTATTTCTCACAACCGAGGACTACATTGAGCGCACGGTCATTGCCTTTAAAATTCTTGGTGACTTCGCCGTGCACATTGGCCCCGCCATTCAGGGAAATGGTGGTTGTCAGGTCCAGCTCATCCAATTCCTGTGATGCATTGTCCGGATCAGGGTTAAAATAAAACGCGCTGTGCGCTCCAAAGGTCCAGCTTGCGTCATCATCATATCCAATAATAGGCTGAACGCCAACACCCCACCGGTCTTTTTCCTCTGCAGCCATGAGGCGCACAGAGCACAGAAGCACCACGAAAAGTATTAAACCATAGCAACGATGCATCAGGCCTTCCCTTTTTCAATATTTTCCTTCAGAAACTGCATGGTCTCTTTTGCCCATTTGACGTTCGCCTTGGTCACATACCTGCCCCTGCTTAGAACAATCCGCCAATAGGGCAGATTGTCCTCTTTTCCAGAGAGCCTGAGATATTCCTTTAGCTGTTGTTCGACCATATCAAGCTGTTGCAATTCTCGCTTATACGCCATCAACCGTTTCTCCACCTGCGCATGGAGCTTTTCAAATCCAATATGGGACGAATGAAGCACCCGCACCAAAAACGCATTGCGCTGGTCTTCTCCGATGGTTTCTGGCGGATTTTCCAGCCATTGGGCAAGGCTTTGTTTGCCCTGTTTTGTTATTCCATATACGCGTTTATGCGGCCCTTTGTCGCTTGGTTTCACCTTGGATTGAATGTCCCCCTTCTTTTCCAATGATTTTAATTCCCGGTAAATCTGGCTGGTTTCAGCTGCCCAGAAAAAATTGATTGAGTCGTTAAATATCTTTTTAAGGTCGTATCCGCTCATGGAAAAATAGTTGAGCAGGCCGAGTAATCCATACGGTAATGACATGATAGCTCCCTTCCACTATTCTACTTGTTTAATATATTATTTGTGGAATAGTTTGTCAACAATAAACCTGAATACGCCCGCCCACGAAGATATTCAGCATCAGCCTGAGAAAACCAGAAGCATTTTTTAACACTTTTATTCAATCATAATTAATTGTTTAAACATTCATTTAAATGTATATTATAACCAGGAGGTACTATGACATTCAGCCTTAAAACAATACGTCCTATTACAGAACTTCGAACCAGGGCCGATGACCTGTTCAAGCTTTCAAAAAAATCAGACGGCCCGGTCGTCATCACCCAAAACGGGGTCGCTGTTGGCGTTCTCATGGCCGCAGATATCTACGAGCGACTACAGGACAATGTTGAGGAATCACGATTGCTCGAAATGATGGATGAAGCTGAAAAAGACATTAAAAATAATGACACATTCAGCCATGCTGAGTTCAAAAAACGTGTTGAGACAGCACTTAAGAGTCCGGCCAAATGAGCTGTCAACATTCATTAGTCTATACCCGTTCATTTTTAAAAGACGTTCTAAAAGCAATCTCTTACAAATTGGACCAGGGGCATTCGGACGCACCGGTTTTTTACCAGGACATGTGCGCAAAAATTGAACACCTTAGGGACCATCCGGAGATTGGGAGCAAACCTGCGCACTTTCCAGTATTTTGCGCCCGTGGATACCGGTTCCTGCCCTATGGTTCGTTCAACATCTTCTATGCGGTTAGAGGCAAAACAGTAGTATGCATGCGGTTACGGCATACCAGCAGGCAACCCATCTAAAGGGAATGATATATGAAAAACATCGCCATTCACCAGGGCGACAAAGTCCTGCGCGCACAAGCGCCCGAAGGCACTCGCCTGCTCGATGTTATTCAACAGAGTCAGCGCCACATCCACGCCCTGTGCGGAGGCAAGGGCACGTGCCGAAAATGCACGGTCGAGGTGGAGGGTGAAGGCAAGGTCCTTGCCTGCCAATACCTTGTACACAAGGACATCTCAATCAAACTGTCTGAAAAACACGCGGCAAAAATACTCGAATTGTCTGAAACGCTTGAGAAAAAAGTCATGTTTGACGCTGGACTGGCCTCACCAGCTCCGGGTGACAACCCTGTCTATGGCATTGCTGTTGATATTGGCACAACAACCATTGTCATCTATCTTGAAAACCTCGTTGACTATTCCCTTGTCGATGTGGCCGCGTTCCTTAATCCCCAGCATATTTATGGCCAGGACGTCATCTCCCGCGTCAACTACACAATAGAAAACAGGCAGGGACTCGATATCCTTCAGAAAACCATCATTGATGCGACCAACAATTCCCTGATGACCCTCTGCGCCAGAAACAACATTGATAAAATCCAGATCGCCAAGGTTATTTTCGTGGGCAACACCATCATGCTCCACCTGCTTCTGGGCATAGACCCCTCGCCCATTGCCGTGGCGCCTTTCACCCCGCGCTTTGTGGACATGCAGCAAAGAACCGGCAAAGAGATGAACCTGTATGCGGATCCGGGGGCAATAGTAAAAACCCTCTCCTCCCTTGCCGGATACGTTGGCGCGGACATCATTGCCGGACTTGCGGCAACCCCGATTCCGTTTTCTGACAAATACTCACTCTATCTGGACATTGGCACTAATGGCGAAATTGCCCTGGGAAACAAAGACAAAATCTATTGCTGCGCAACAGCCGCGGGTCCGGCTTTCGAGGGTGCGCGCATTGCCTGCGGCACCGGCGGCGTCGAAGGTGCGCTCTCAAAGTTCAAAAATGGAAAATACGAAACCATTGGCAATGAAAAAATCGCGGGTATCTGCGGTTCGGGTCTCATAGACGTGATAGCGTATCTGCTCGACAGCAATGCGATTGATGAAACCGGGCACATGGAAAACGACTTTATCATTGAAAAGCAGGCACATACCGGCACCGACCACGACATTGTGCTTACGCCAAAGGACATACGCGAGACCCAGCTAGCAAAGGCTGCCATCTATGCGGGCATTTTAATTATGATGAAAGTCGCCAAGATCAGCTTCGAACAGATTGATACCGTCTATCTGGCCGGAGGGTTTGGCAATTACATGGATCCGGACAGTGCCATGCGCATAGGCCTCATACCCCGTGAATTAGGCGGAAAAATAAAACAGATCGGCAATGGCGCAGGCACTGGCGCGCGCCTGGCGCTGAAATCAGTTGAGTTTGAACGCGAAATAGAAAAAACAGTAAAGCAGTGTGAATATATTGAGTTATCAATGCGCCAGGATTTTAACGATGAATATGTGAATGGAATGATGTTTATTTAAAAAGGCTTAAAGGGTCAGAGATCCAAAGGGACAAAGTTTTTGTTCATGAAGACGCCCTTGACTCTTTGGCCCTTTGCGCCTCTGACCCTTCCTTTTTGACTTCCCGTATCGACAAATTCATCCTGAAGTAGAAAAATATTCCTGTCACTACCACAGGCGTCCAACTGAGCAGATGATAGAGTATTGCCACAGTGACCGCGTCAGCGGGATTGGCCCCGAACAATACCAGACCCTCTTTGCATGCCAGGTGAAGCGGCCCGATGTATCCTGGTGAAGACGGTACGGCAACACCAAAAGCCACAACACTCATGACAAAAGTCGCCTGCAGCGGCCCAAGTGATATCCCCAGCATGTTCGCAAGAAGCCAGAGACACAATCCATAACAAAGTACAATCAGGGGCGAGAGAACAGCCACGCCCGCAACTTTTTTAAGATCAAAAAGCCAGGCAGTGGCGCTGGACATGAGTTTGAGCCCGTGGCGGATGCCTTTGGCCAGAAGAGCAGGACTTCGCAGAGCAATCGCCCCCCCTATCCGTACGAAGAGATTGGGGAAAAACCGATAAAAAAGAATGGCCCCGATTATTCCGGCAACGCCTGCGGCGGCAATATGCGCAGGAACAATGACATCAACCGTACCGAAGAATTTTTTTTCAGCGAGGTCGACAAAAAAGATTGGAAACATCAGGAATATGCCGTACAACAGAGAATCGAGAACACGTTCAAAAGCGACCGACCCAAGTGAGGCATGTACGGAATACCGGTTGTTCTTGCATAGAAAATAGACCCGCGCAGCCTCGCCAATACGCGCGGGCAGCACGCTGTTGATCATAAAAGCAACCGTGGCAAGCGGAAAAAGACCTTTTTTGGAAGCACCTGGTTCGTCGGGCAGAAGCAGACCCCAGCGCGCGCCCCGTAAAAACAGGGAGAAAATAACCAGAACCACCACAAGCGCGGCAGTGATTGGGTTCACACGTTTGAACGATTCAGCCACAGCATGACCGTCAACGCCCTTGAGAAAAAAATAGAGAGCCACTACGGTAATGGCGATGCCCGCACCTATTTTTACACTCTTTGATCTCATGAATGCGTCTGTTTCGTTGCGCTGCAGAGCGACTTGATATGCGCGGGCGTGGTACCGCAGCATCCGCCCACGACACGCACGCCCTTTTCAACTAGCTTCCGCGCATGCAGGGCAAAATCCTCAGGAGTCATGGTATAAACAGTCTGGCCGTTCTTTATCTGGGGCAGCCCTGCATTGGCTTTTATCCATATGGGCAGATCGGTCTCTTCAAGCAGACCTTCGGCAATGGAGACATAGTTCTCGATACCCACTCCGCAATTGGCGCCAACCATGGCTGCTCCGGCCTCTTCCGCGGCGCGAACCATCTGTTCAATAGAAACACCCATCATGGTAAAGCGGTTGTCTTTGCCGCTGTCAAAGGACATGCTTCCCACAACAGGTAGGCCTGTGGCAACTGCGGCAAAAAGGGCCGCGGAATATTCTTCGAGATCTCCCATGGTTTCAACCACAATGCCATGCGCGCCCGCTTTTTTAAAGGAATCGGCCTGCTCAAAAAAAGCATCGTAGAGGTCTTCGGGGTTCACTTCGCCCATGGCGATCATTTTACCAGTGGGCCCCATGGAAGCAAAAACCAGGGCTTTTCCCTGGGCCGCTTCTCGGGAAAGGGAAACACCCAGCATGTTGAGCTCAGCGGCCTGTTCCTCAAGACCGAATTTTGAAAGCGCGATCCTGTTTCCGCCAAAGGTATTGGTGAGAATAATAGTACTGCCCGCGGCCACATAGGATTTGGCCACCTGGCTGACAATGTCCGGGTTTTCCTTGTTGAGCAGTTCAGGACACTCGCCAATGCTGTACCCTTTCTTCATGAGTTCAGTGCCCCAGGCGCCATCACTGAAATAAACGCCGCCTTTGAGAAGAGCATTCACCGAAATAGTCATGGGCAGGCCTTTCAGACAGTTTTATTTATAGAATTTTTTGATCCGCGCTATGGTATCCATGCCACCGGCGACAATGGCCTCGTTAAGGGCCATGAGCGCCTCATCGCCGGGTGAGAGTATCCGGTATTTCTTTCTCATGCTGCCAATAACATGGTCAAGTCCGCGCGGCATTGCCAGGGTGATAAAAGCGCTTTCAAGCGGCGTTTTCACTAGCCCGCCGTCTTTGCGCTTTGGTGGCAGCATCTGGGTAAAGTTTGAAAGCCCGACCGACATATGAACGCCGTTGAGTATTGGGTCTGAATGAATAAGCGCCATGGCGCCAAGCGTGGCCTTGGTGAGATACTCGTAATCAGCGCCAATAGGCGCAAGCCCCGGATCAATAATAAGCCGTTCGTTGGGTATGCCCTGGGCGTTTGCCGCTGCTGCCAGGCGCTGCGCTGTGGCGTGGATCTCGGGCGCGGTCTTGTTCGGCATGGGCCCGCTGTTTTCAAGACGCTCGGTGCACATGAGTATGGGCATGCATGGGATAATGGTGTTAAGCTCGAAAAAATCGGGCCGCAGTTCGGAGACTGAATTGACAACAGGCATTCCGCCGGCACGGTCCTTGTCGTAGGCCGCAAACGCCGCGGCCTGGATGTCGAACGATGGCGAATCAATGCTCAGCCGTACGCTCACCGCCGCCTGAATAGCGACAACAACCTCTGCCATAAACGCGGGCTCGCGCGAACCAACATTGACGTCGATATACGCGGCGCCCGCCTGCGCCTGGCTGCGCGCCAGTTCGACAATCGCGCCGATGTCGCCCCTGTCAAAGAGTTCCTTGGTCGAGGGAATGGAGTCGTTTATGCTTTCGGCAATTATCGAAAGTCCTAGTATAGGCATATACTGTTTTTCCATAAGGTACTAAAAATTGTTAATATCGGCTGGAGGTTTCAATGGGAATTACGCTTGATGGCTAAAAACGCTGCGGTACGTAGTTGATAGGAGGAGGCGTAAACTGCGGATTGGTTTTCTGTTGCTTTTCTTTTTCCTCTTGCTCGCGCTTTTCTTTTTCAGCATCCTCGTTTTTGGACCGCTCGCAGGAATACTGGTCCTGGAACGCACGGGATTGGGTCTGATTCATGACGAAAACCTTGAGTTCAGGGCCGCACAGGGTCTTCAGTGAATCACCGTCCATGGCGCTTGGAAGAAAAAGATAAAACTCTTTAAACAGCCATCTTCCGTTCTTATCAATGCTGTTGTCCATGGAAAACGTCCTGCCGGTCAGGGCCGTAGTGTCTTCGCAACGGATGCCAAGTCCATCCCTGGTGAAAAATCTGACCCTGCTGTCGCTGATATTGTCATACCCGCTTCCCCGCTCCCGGTACCGTTCATAGCCGGAAACGAGGGTAAACCCGTCATAGACGAACGTAACGTCCTCCGCGCCTTTGTCTCGCTGCATCCTGTGCTTGAATCTGCATTGGCCGAAACATACGACAGGAAACCCCGCTGATAGGATATTCACCAATTGATCGCTGGATAGGCCGTCAAGCTGCCATACCGGGCGTCCCGAGCGCGACCTGCCTGATAGCCACTGCGTATGGTCGTACGAAGAGCGGTCCCGTTTGCCCAGAAATTCGTCCTTGTGGTTGATGGGCGGGACGCTGCCCGAAAAGCCAAACGAGTCGCCAACAGCCGCATAGGCCCTGGCCGCATCAAGGAACATACCCTGAAGAATAAAAAAATCATTCAAGGTAATGCATTCAAATTTCAAATCCTGGAGAATACGCGATTCCTGGGGAGGTATGGCGGGCAGGTCCAGGGTAAACAGCCGATGCGCGCTATTGCCACTTTCAACACCCACAAGATCAGGGTTTACAAAGACGCCGCTGCACGATGCAAGGATCCATGCGATCGCGAGAAAACAGAGAAAAGGACGCGTCCTGATTAGAAAAATATTCACGAAATGAAAATAGCTTCTTATTGACTACCGCGTCAAGCGCTAAAAAGATAGTTGCCCCGGCTTGTCCCTTTCCAACGGGAAAATTCACGAAAATTTTTGCGCATGGTCCCGGTAGGCGTCGAAACGCGAACAGACCCGCGCGATTGCTGCGCGGAAATCAGCCCATTCACCGTCCCTGCCCGCCGCCTGGAGCAGCTCCTTCAACAAGTACCAGGTTTCAGTGAAAAAGGGATGGAGCCTGAAAGAACGTTTGAGGCATTCAATGGCCGTATCGAGGTCTCTGGACTTGTACACCTGGGCGAGAAGAAAATGGACTTTATAAGACGCGGGCAGCAGTTCCGCCGCCTTCTCAAGGGCCTCCCCGGCCTCGGCCAGCCTTCCCGCGCCGGCCAGCAGTTCGCCGGCCCGCGCGAAACAGTGGGCTGCAAATAGACTTTTTATATGGTCGAGATTGCCGTGGAGGCGGTAGTGATACATATTCAGGTGCCAGAGAGGGAAAATCTCCTCGGTATTAGGCAATACCGGATATCCGTCAAAATCATTAAACAAGATTGCTCCCTGCGCTGCCGCGGCAGCATCCAAATATCCGTGAATAGACTGTTCCCTGCCCAGCAGATGCTCGGTAAGCAGCGCTTTGTTAAAAAGGGCCGGGACAAACCGCGGATTTTTGCCCAAACATTTGCCGAGCCAGTTCTCCGCCTTCAACAGACAGTCGTTCTTGTCCCTGCCCTGGGCGCTCAGGCCGCTGATCAGGTAAAAAACCGCAATGGCGTTAAGTGACACGTGAGATTCCTCGCTGTTTTCCGCAGCCGCAAGCAATGATTTGACCGCAAAACCGCTGGTGCTCTTCCCATCCGAGGCGAGAATATGCTGTATGCCCTCCTCGAGCGCGCGTACGTACGCGGGCAACGCCTTCCACTGCTCCCGTTTCCCCCATGCCTTGCCGCTGATAATGTCCTGAATTTTTGAAACCAGCACCCCGGCGTTTTTAATTCCCGTATAATGCGATATCTTTTCCCGCGCCCGCTCCACCGTGGCCACCCGCAACGCATCGTTTTCAACATATTTGAGCACCATATCCTCAAAGTCGATTTCATCGTACAGCAGTGCTTCGCGTTCAGGCTCCAGGAAGTCCCCTATCTCAAGGTTGGACGACTCGATAAAAAGCAGTGATCCAGAAGCCGCCGCCTCGTACGCGCGCATGTTCATTTCCCCACGGATGCTCCGGTTGAAGGTAATGCGGCATTCGTTGAGAAACCGGTTGTACTCCTCGTTGAAGATACCATTGGCAATGCGCACGGAAAGGTGGTCAGGAAGCTGCGTAAGCCGGTAGAGCCATTGCGAACGTTCTTTATGGATGGCGTGGTTTATATTACCCGCGAATCCGATATCGTATTTCTTGTCAACGCCCAGCATTTTAAAATTCTTGCGCACATTGTGGCCAAACATGGGCCAGTAATCGACATTGGCATATCCGAGTTTCTTCAAGACCTTCACGCCAGCCTTGTCGGCGAAAATATGATCAAATCTTTTCAGATTTTCCCGAAGTTGGAAATATCCCAGGTTCCAATCGGAGACAATGGCGAACACTGGATATGGTGAATCTTCGATTCCATGGGGAATAGGAAGATACATGGGTGAAAAAATGAGCACCGCGTCGGGACTGAAATCGTCAGGAAGTTTGCGGAGAACGGCGGCAAAATCCTCTGTGCCAAGGTCGACCTGTATATTGGCCTGAGGCGCATTGCAAAAAGTCATGACCCGGTGGCCAGGAGGCAGACTGACGCCTGAATTAGCGAGAAAATTCATAAGCACACTCCTTCGAGACGCAGCAATTTTCGTTTGAGGCCAATGCCGCTACTGAATCCGCCCAGCTTCTTGTCGCTTGTAATGACTCTATGACAGGGTATCAGCAAGGGCAGCGGGTTGTTGGCCATGACTGTGCCAACAGCCCGGGCCGCTCCGGAAAAACCGGCCTTGGCGGCCAATTCTCCATATGAAATCATTGTACCGAATAATGTTTTCCTGAGAACCGAAAGCACCCTTCCCGCAAAGGTAGATTTATTATATACATAGGGAGCAGAGAAACTGACCGGCATACCTGAGAAATAGGCGTCCAACTCGCATGCAAGGGATGCGAAATCAAAGCCGTTGTTGACAGTACTTCCTCGGGAAAAACGTACGCTGGTGATTCCTAATGAGGTTGCCGTAAAATAAAGATCGCAAAAAGGGGCCTGGTAATAAAACCGGGAAAAAAGTGGGTTGTTCATCAGTCAGGAAATAAATATAAAATCCAGACCAGGGCTTTGCTACTGAATAAAAAAAAACGAAATAAAATTAACTGGGGCGCAGGGACTCGAACCCCGATACCCGGAACCAAAATCCGGTGTCCTGCCAATTGGACGACGCCCCAGGGAATCAAATCAAAATAAAATCCCCGGGCAACGTGTACGTTCCGGGGCGTTTTTCATAGGGCATAAATATACTTTTACCATAGTACTTTCTCCAAGACAATTCAAGTTGTACGATGAGATATCCAAAAAAACTGTATGATTTGGAGGTGTTCTTCAAGGCCCTGGACAGGTCGCTGGATTTTCCCTCAGGAATATTTTCGGGCCATCGAAACCGATTGTAGAGAAGGAACCCGATGGGAAATAATAATAGCCCACATTTTCCATTACGGCGATCTTCCGGTAACCCAGGCTATTCAGCGCCCTGCCGTGTTCGCTTGCATCGCTTAAAAAAATGAACAGGTCGCGATTGTCAATGGGGATGCTTATGTCCTGGCATTCACCAAGCCTCCCGTGCGCAAACCGGGTATGTGATATGAATGAATAATTTCTCTGAAAAATAAATTCGTGCGCCTCAACATCCGGGAAATAATAGTTGGCGAACCGGAAATTCCAATCGGAAAAATTGGTGAAGATAAAAAGCGCCGGCCGCTGCTTTCCGGTCTTTTCCCGGAGCGACGAAACAAAGGCGTCATTCAGCGCGTCGCTGTATTTCACATCATTGATTGTATAGCGGAAAAGGCGTTTGAACGCCGCAGAGGCCTTGTTCTGTCCGGCGGATAATTGCAGGGGAATTTCGTTGCCACCCACACCGGGCGAGAACAGATAGACAAGCCCGGGCACGGCTATGGCGATGGAAAGCGCCGCCGCCTGAACGCGCGACCGGCTGAACGCATCGATTGCCGCGGCCGTTATAACAATGACGGGAATGATAATCGCCAGCAGGTATCCCGGTTTGGCAATATAGACACCGCAGAAAAAGAAAAGAGAAGGGAGTATCCACAAGGCAAAAAAGACGCCATACCGGCGCCAGGGCAGTGGTCTCAGATGTATCGCGATAAGCGCGGAAGCGAGGAGCATGGGTCCCATAAAGAGCATTGTCCAGCAAAAAACCTTTAATACCATGAAAAGGTTCCGCGCCAGGGGCGCCCCGTAGAAGACAGAATACTCCTTGAAATAGAACAGCAAGGTCTCGCGATTGAGGCGCATATATTCGCCAAGACCCCCGCAATTGGCAATGGTGGGGATCGCCCATAGCGCTGTCGCGGCTATCAAAAGCGCCAGGCAGAGCAGTTGTTCGCGCCTGCGCCGTCCCGTGCGGAACACCATATAGAGCCACAGGGGGATCAGGAACACCTCGACATTTTGACGGAAACCGCCCGCAATACCGAGCAGCAGGGATCCCCAGTAAAGCGGAAAAATCCTTCCGTGACAAAAGTGTTTGAGAAACAGATATCCGAGACTTGCGCTTAAGGCCGCCTCGATCGAGTATATCTCGGCCACTTCGCCGCAATACCAAACCAAAGGGTTGAATACGAACAATCCAGCCGCGATATACCCGGTGCGCACGGAATAAAGCAGCCCGCCGATACGGAATAAAAATACCATTGCCAAAAGGCCGGCAATACAATTCAGCACAGGAAGCATCCGAAACGGGTCGTGGATCACATGGAGCATCAATTTGCCCAAAAAAACATAAAAAATGTAGCCTGGCGCGTGGGGGGTTGTGTTGGGTATGGAAAAATGGTAAAGACCGAACGCATAATTGACTGAATCGTATTCATAGGGGGTATGCGAGATAAAAAAAAGACGCGTGGCCACGAATACAGCGCACAGGGCAACAAATGGAATGTGGCGCCAATATGATTCTTTCATCAATTTCTCTTTCGGGCGCATTCTTTTTTCGACCTCTTCGTCAGGAAAATAACCCTTCCAAGCCGCGAAAACAAGAAAATAACAAAGTGCGGCCGCTGCCGGATCCAAATTGTCTTTTCATGGATTCCAGCCCTATTAATTATGCATTTTTATCCCATGCGCGATTCCCTGAACGCCCTATATACCCAGCCGCCGCCCGTTCCCTGTCAGGGCTGCGGCCAATGCTGCGTCTCGCCAACCTGTACAGTGGTTGAATTTGTGGTGGCGTGCGAATATCTGCTGGAAAACTTTAGCAAAGAAAACACTGAAAAAATTCTGCTTGCCCAACCTAAAATCCATCCTAATTACGAAGGCAACCTTTTTTGCAAATTCCAGGACAAGGAAACACTGCGCTGTATCATTCATCCCGCCCGCACCATGGCGTGCCGCCTCTTTGGTTTGCCGGTAATCGACGAACTGGACCTGAACAATATCGAGAATTGCAGGAAAATGAATATCGCGTCACTGCCCAAGGTATCTCCTGAAAAGCTCAAGGCCTGGCTTTCCCTGCTCATGGAAATGAACGAACCCCTCGCCCCCTATTACCAGGAACCCTATTGGGTGGCCGGATTCAATATTGAATGCTGGCTTGCGGTTTACTTTGATCCTCTGCTCGACGATGAGGTCTTTGGCATACTGAAAAAACTGCTCCGCGAGGAATTGGATCTGCGCTTTCTGGAAGAGAAATTCATAGACAAAACAGAACTCAAAGATAAAACCGGCAAGATCTTGCTGCTCTACGAAATAATCCGGTCCGGCGATACGCAAACAGCGCTCTCACTCATTGACCAAATCCGGCGCTCCTATCCGCTTACCGGCGCCTATTATTTTGAAGAGCTCCAGAAATTACAAAACCTGATCACATCCCATCAGTAACTTTTAGTATATTTTTATTACGTATGAACAAAGCAGCAGCCGGCCTTTTTCTGGCGGTCATATTCTGCACCAATCTGCAGGCAAACGTTACAATTATAACTGATACAAGGGACCAGTGCGTTTTCGAGGTCACTCTTCCCAATCCCCGGCTTGCAATCATAAAGACCGCTGAAGGCGTCTTCACACAAATCGTACTTGACGGCGCTGATTTCCGGGGCGAGGAAGGACTGCCCGAACTGCCCCTCTTTCAGTATTCAATTGGCATACCTGCGGGCGCATATTCCGTCTCAAGCGCCGCAAACGATCGGGTTTCGCTGCCTCTCTCCTCTCCAATAATTCCCGCGCCAACGCTCAGCAAGCGGGAAAACAGTGCTATGGCTGGCTACAGCTATGCGCCCGACAAAGCCGCCTACGCCGCAGCGCAGCTGCCCGCAACAGGCATTGTCACCAGTGCCGTCAATTATATGGGCGCGCAGCGTATTCTCACCATCGTCCTCTGGCCTATCAGGTATTTTCCTCAGGCACACGCGCTTGAGATAAACAAAAAAATCAGGGTCACTGTTTCTTTTACTCCGCGCGGCTCGTATAGCGCCGATCCAACGTTTGAACCCGTGCTCCAGCGGTCGCTTCTTAACTACGCCACGGCAAAGAATTTCCGGATCAGGGGTGATCTGGCAAAAACGCGCTCCCTGCCGGGCGATTCACCCTTTCTGTACAACAAAGTCCTCAAAATCCGGATAAAAAGCCGCGATGAATTCTCCACTGAAACCCAGGGCATGTACAAGATCCCCGCTGCATCCGTTGAAAACTGGGGCATGAACCTCTCAAGTGTCGATATTGATGACATCAGGATGTTCGCACCCAGTTTCTTCGTGCTCAACAGGGATTGTTCCGACTCCACAGAAGCAAACGCTCTTACCGAAATCCCTATTGCCATTGTCGACCGCAACACCAATGGCCTTTTTGATAACGTGGATGAAATCAGGTTCTTCGGCCATGGCGGCTCCCGTTTTTTCCCCAACGATACCTCATTCTCTTTTCAGAACCATCCTTTTGATTCCGCGAACTACTATTGGCTGGTTCTCGACGCGCAGACAACAAGCGCTCCAAAACGCTTCAATACGCTCCCGGCCCTTTCCAGCGTTGCCAATCGCAGGGTCGCCTCATTTACCGAACGGCTGCACAGGGAAAATAACTGGTCAAACCCCTCAAACGGTACTGGCCACTACAAAGTCTTCTGGCTCTGGCGCATTTTGCCCAATCCCGGATATGCCCGTCCCGATACTACATTGAGTCCATTTCTTTTTGATATTGCCGGGTCAAACGGCGCCCTGTCACTTCGTACAGTACAGGCCGATAAATACTCGACGCGAGTCAACCAGGCGCTTCATCTGGGTGTCAGGCTCAACAATATAGCCATGACCAAAGTATCGAACGAATGGTTCACCTTCTCGACCCTGAATACGGACGGCCGCGACACCATTTCCATTGGCACCGATTCGAGTGAATACAGCGATACCTATGTCGACTGGTACGAACTCTATTATCCCAGAAAACTCACGGCACACAATGCCTCGTTGGTTTTTTTCGGCAAACCCGGGCCTGATTCAACCTTCACATACGCGCTGACCGGCTTTTCAGACAGCGCGCTTTGCCTCGACGTATCAGATCCACTGAATCCCGCGTATGTACCTGTCGCTATGTCTAACGATACCCTGCTGCTAAAAAGACGCGGCTATGCGCGGTCGCGTGATTCGCTCGAAAACCGCGTCTTCTGCTTATTCGACGAAAATGGCCTGAAACCAATCACCAACGCCCAAATAGTCACCCCGTCCCTGGACAACATTATACCCCGCGACCTGCGAAGCCGGAACACGCGACTCGACTATCTGGTGGTTACTCCCGCTGCCTTTTTCGAGGCGTCCAAGCGTCTGGCAAAACACCGCGCCTCCTTCAGCGGCGATGCGGTAAAAACCGCTGCTGTCGTGCTCACCGAAGACATATACAATCAGTTTGCCGGCGGAAAAACCGACCCCACAGCAATAAGGAATTTTCTCTTCTATGCGAAAAAATACTGGGGAACAACCCACGCTGTGCTCATGGGAAACGGCCATTGGGATTTCAAGGGTTACCTGGGCATTACCATGCCCAATTTCATTCCTCCGTACGAAAGTTTTGAGTCTTTTGAGAACGATCTGGTCGCCTCGCCCATGCGGCGGTCGGGCGGCGGAGTCACGGATGAATTTTACTGCGGATGCGCCGATAGTGCCGGTTTGGTCCTCAATATAGGCCGTCTGCCGGTAAAAAGCGTTACAGATGCGTATCTCATGGTAAACAAGATCATGAATTACGAGACGGAAAACCTGTACGACAAAACATGGAAGAACCGCGTCATTCTTCTTGCCGACGACGATCAGCAGCTCACGGGACCGGACATTATTAACAACAACACCCCGCATATCGGCGTCACCGAATACGTAGCCCAGCTCATGCCCGCGTCCATGGAAAAGGTGAAGGTCTATCTTCAGGAATATCCCGTGGATCCCATGTCGCGCGAAAAACCTGAGTGCGAGCGCGACCTCATGGACGAAATAAACAAGGGTTCACTCGCCTATTTTTTCGTTGGTCACGGCAGTTTTGCGCAATTGACCGATGAAAAAGTCTTTACTATCAACCGTTCTATCTCCCGGCTGAAGAACTATAATAAATATGGCCTTTTCTGGGCAGCCTCGTGCAATGTGGGCGAATTCGACAATCCGAACGATGAATGCATCTGCCAGAAGCTGATGACCATCGACAACGCCGGCATGGTAGCGTCGATCGGCGCCTCGCGCGAGTCGCAGCCATCACCCAACAGTTCGCACATGCGCGAATTCTGCCGCCAGCTTTTTTCCAATTCCCCCGTTGGAGCGCCGCTTTCCCTGGGCCAGGCCATGAGCGCGGCCAAACGATACATGCATAGCGTCAATCGTGAAAACGCGCAGCTCTACAACCTTCTCGGCGACCCGGCCATGTACCTCTATCCCCGCTTCGCGCAGGTAGCGGTGACCAATGCGCACCAGTACGACACACTCTCTTCGCTACAGCGTCTCACCGTCACAGGAACGGTACATGACCTGCAAAATATACCGGTTGAAGGCACCATCGCGGTTCAGCTTATCGCTCCGGCCGATACAGTGAATATCACCTACATGCGCACTGAATTACTCGACAGCACCATGCGCATTGCCAAAGACGGATATCAAATTTCCTCGAACCTGGCCACTGTGCACAACAACAGCTTTTCCCTTGACTTCATTGTTCCCAAAAGCATCCCATTTCTCAGAAGAGGGGCCAAACTCACTTTTTTCTCGTGGTACCAGGGAAAAATCGCGGAAACCGCCTTAACCAACATATATTTCTCAGGCAGCGTGGGCTCGACAACGGACAATAGCGGCATAGGACCGCAGATTTCAGTGTACGTCAGCAGCAAAAAGGGCGTGGGCACCGACTTTACCAATCCCCCTGCAGGCGAAACCATGGTCATCCAGAAAAATTCGATCATCACTGTGGTCCTCGAAGACAGTGACGGCATCAAAACATCGGGCGCAATGGTCAACGAAGGCGTGCTCTATGAATTCAAGGGCCTCTTTGACCGGAGACGCATGATCTCGCTGAACAGCTTTGATAATACCCCCAACAAAAAATACTTCAACCTCAATATGGAAACCGAGCTTTTGGGTATTACCCAGGAACTCGCGGGTAGCGAATACGATTTCATGATCATGGTCCAGGACAACTACGACAACCGGTCGCGGAAAACGCTCAAGGCCCGGTTTGTGGACGAAAAAACTTCAACGCTGAATTCAGGGGAGGTTTTCAACTATCCCAATCCGTTTACCAATGAAACCCGTTTCATCTGGCAGACACCGGTTGAAAGCGACATTACCATCAAGATCTTCACCCAGGCTGGAAAACTGATTAGGGTGCTTAAGAGCACTGCCGTACTAGGACCGTATGATCAGCGGGCAAGCAGTGTTTGGAACGGCGCTGACGAGGCCGGCAATACGGCTGCGCGCGGCGTCTATTTTTATGCAATCAACTATAAAAAGAGTGAAACATCCTCAGAGTCCTCGGACACGCTCTCCTCCGCCAATCAGACGCCTTTTATCGGTAAAATGTTGAAGTATTAAAAAAGCTTGCATCCTGAACGCTTGTTCACTATATTATAGGCATGAAAGAAACACAGGAACTTACCCGCCGCCAAAAACAAATCTACGATTTTATTGCGGATTATATAAAGCTTCATTCCAAGCCCCCTACGTTCCGCGAAATCGGCGCTGAATTCGACATCAGGTCCACAAACGGCGTACGCTCCATCCTCTCTGCCTTATCGCAAAAAGGCCATATCACCATTGAATCCCGGGTTTCGAGGGGAATCCAGTTAGTCCATACCCAAGCGCCTTTAGATCAAGCTGTTGAAATCCCCATCGTGGGTAGAGTTGCGGCCGGAAGTCCGATACTCGCGGTTGAGAATATTGAGGGTACTGTGGTCGTCGACGCCACCTTTTTCAGACGTTCCAGGGACATCTTTGCTCTCAGGGTCCAGGGCGACAGCATGGTCAATGCCGGCATTTTTGATGGCGACCTTATCTTTGTCCGCCAATCGGTTCCTGCCTCAAAAGGTGATATCGTAGTAGCGGTCATTGGTTCCGATGTCACGGTAAAACGTTATTTTCCCGAGTCAAATCGCATTAGGCTCGAACCCGAAAATCCCCAGTACGGCCCTGTCATTATCGATAAAAATGTCCCCGATTTCCGCATTGCCGGAAAGGTCGTCGGTATCCTAAGAAAGTATTAATCAATCATTTATATTGTATTTTTCTTTACAAACCATTTATTTTAAGCAATAAGATGCCTTTTCATGGTATTTATATTCTTCTCTGCCTGACAGTAGTCCTTCTATTTCTGCTGTTTTTTGTCATTTTAAGCAAATTAAACGCGTTGAATCGGCGGGTGCAGCGAATGCTTGCCATTTTAAAACAGTTCAAGGAAATAGAAGATGTGGGCCTGTCTGAAATCATTAAGGAGAATGCAACACCTCAAAAAGCAGAAAGCACCCCCGCTCCAACCAAACAAAACTCCAAAGGAGGTAAGTAAGTGTTAGAAGTGTTAACGCAACCTAATGTATTGGCGCTCCTTCTTGTTCTCATCGTTGCGCTGCAGCTGTTGACCCTTGTCTTTGTATTCAATCTGTCGGCAAAAATCACGGAATTGGGCTCACAGAAAGAAGAAGTCCATCCTCAGGTAAATGCCAAGGTCGACGATGCTCTCAAACAGGTGAGCGACAAACTCCGTAACGCGGAAAAAGAACAGGAACGCATCCGCCGTAATTTTGACGATCCCCGTAACAGGGAAAACAAAGACAACCGCGATCGCGCCCCCCGGCCCCAGGAAGTTCAGAACCGCAACCGCGACCAGGGCCGTGACCGCGACCGCGACCAGGGCCGTGACCGCGACCGCGACCAGGGCCGTGACCGCGACCGTCAGGGCAACTGGAATAATCGCGACCGAAACCGAAATTTCCGAGACCGTGATCGTAACCGCGAATTGCCCGGCAGTAACAGGCAATTCGAGAATGAGAGTGCTCCGAAGACCGCTGTGCCCGACCAAAAAATCAACCAGCCGCAGGAAACCCCGGTCAAAATGGTCAGTGAAACAGAACCAAAGCTTTACATTCCTGAAACAACTATAATCCAAGCTGAGAACCCCAGCGAACAAACCGAGGATGCTGGTGAATCTAAGACTGAGATTTTTCATGGACGCAGGCCTGTTTTCAAACGCCGTGCCTTGAACGAACTCCAGCAGGAATCTCAGAATGGCGCGGAACTCGGTTCAGTAATGGCCGAAAACCAGCCCGCTGGTGAAGAGACTGCTCCTATTCAACCGGTTCAAGCTGCAGCCGAGGAAAACAAGGAACAGGTGTAAGGGATCACCCCTATCCTGTCACAAAAATCATGATAGCCACGTGTGTACATGTACAGGTAAAGTCCGAACACGTGGCTGGTTTTATCGAGGCGTGCCGTAAAAACCATCTTGCCTCTGTCAGCGAACCCGGGAACATCAGGTTCGATATTCTCCAGAGCAAAAACGAGCCCACACGTTTCATGCTCTACGAGGCGTTCAGTTCTGAAGAGGCCGCGGCAGCTCATAAGCAAACAGACCATTATTTCATATGGAAAGACACGGTCGCCCCGTACATGGCCAAACCAAGACAGGGCGACCCCTTTACCATGCTCATGCCGGAAAAATAACCAAGACTGTGAATCTCCACTTCGCAATTTCCCCCATACCAAAAACATTTTTCGGCCCCGGAAAAATACATGTAGCGCCCAAACTTCTGGAACCATTTCAAACCAAAGTTTTAGTGATCACGGGAAAGCGCTTCGCGGAAACACCCGCATGGGAGATTTTTAAAAAATTTCCGAGCGCACCAATCTTTGGCGAGCCATCACCTAAAACCATCGACAACCTCGTCACTAATTTCCGGCCGTATAACATCAAGGCTGTAGTGGCAATTGGCGGCGGCAGCGTCATTGATACAGGTAAAGCCGTTTCCGCAATGCTGCGTGTTGACGGTTCTGTCGCAGACTATCTCGAAACAGTTGGCAGCCGCATCCACTCCGGGGAGAAAGTCCCTTTTTTCGCCATACCTACGACTGCGGGAACCGGTTCAGAAGCGACAAAAAACGCCGTTATCAGCGTTGTCGGATCCGCGGGCTTCAAGAAATCCCTGAGGCATGACGCTTTTATGCCGAATTATGCCATCATTGATCCGGAACTCACGCTTTCCTGCCCGCGCAGTCTTACCGCATGCTGTGGCATGGACGCACTTTCCCAGCTTCTGGAATCATACGTTTCCACCAAGGCAACGCTTTTTTCAGAGACTTGCGCCTTTGACGGTCTTTGCTATTTTGGAAAATACTTTAACCGGGTTTTAGCAAACGGTAGCGATCTCGAAGCCAGGACTGGCCTGGCCTATGCTGCCTATCTTTCAGGCCTTTCCCTCTGCTTTGGTGGTCTGGGCGCGGTTCACGGTCTGGCAGGCGCAATCGGCGGCATGTGCCAAGTTCCTCACGCACAAGCGTGCGCAACCCTCATGTACCAAACTAACCGGGCCACGATACAGAGGCTCCTCGAGAAAGAAGGCCCTAACGGACCTGCTGTTGCCAAATTTGTAAAAGCAGCACACGCTCTTGTTGGCACCGGTACCATGGCTCCTAAAGAGGCGTGTGAATATCTATTGGAAAAAATAGCCCAATGGAGCGCTTCAGCTGGTTTAAAAAAGCTTGCAACGTTCGGTTTTTCCCATACCATGGCAGAGACAATCATGAGAAAACCGGATTATAAAAACAATCCCGTTCCCCTATCTGAAGATGAAATTAATACTATATTTCAAGAGCAATTACAATAGCACAGGTTGGTACTGTAGAAATTTCATTGATTTGAATCCGCCAATAGATTAATATTTACTTAATTATTTTAGGGGAAGATAACTGTTTTAACCAACCATAAAAAGTACGGAGGATTCATGAGAAAATTGCATGGGTTTTTCCTGCTGCTATTAGCAGGGCTGGTCTTTGGCCAGTACGAGTATCTCGATCCGTCGAATTATCCCAATGACATGAAGTGCGATACCACTGGTATGGGCGCTGAACACAACCAGCACTGGCAGGGTACGTTGAAATACAAAGTCTATTTGCCACCGGCAAACCCGGAGAATCCTGACCGGTATCTTTCGCCGGTCATCGACGGCACACTCGATTCCAATATCTGGTCCTTTGCCGATACCCTTGTCATCAATAGCTGGGAAATGGCGGGC